>Ga0153915_10000375_pt1 | contig 40929 bp, 22 predicted proteins | sample Opewatmetagenome_2_FD_107003 | JGI IMG/M metagenome (GOLD analysis project Ga0153915, IMG submission 107003) | Freshwater wetland microbial communities from Ohio, USA - Open water 3 Core 3 Depth 3 metaG | ecosystem: Environmental > Aquatic > Freshwater > Wetlands | place: USA: Ohio, Lake Erie...
AGAATGGAAACCGTGCTGAGTATGTCGCACCCCGTGCGGGTGCGTGGATTGAAACGGTTCTAATGTTCCTGAAGCTGACGATCAGGAATTGTCGCACCCCGTGCGGGTGCGTGGATTGAAACAAAAGGGAAGTCCGTCCCTGGAATGGTAGGCGGCGTCGCACCCCGTGCGGGTGCGTGGATTGAAACATGTGTTCCGGCTACACAATGAAAGACTGGCTGGGTCGCACCCCGTGCGGGTGCGTGGATTGAAACGGCGTATGTCATGGGGTTGTAGCGGATATCGACAGTCGCACCCCGTGCGGGTGCGTGGATTGAAACAACCGCAAGAGCTTGCCTCTGCTATGAGTTTTGGTCGCACCCCGTGCGGGTGCGTGGATTGAAACACCGGAAATCGCGGAGAACAGGTCAAACAGATAGGGTCGCACCCCGTGCGGGTGCGTGGATTGAAACATTTTTACAGCAATAAATCTATCCGACCGGCGAAGTCGCACCCCGTGCGGGTGCGTGGATTGAAACTTTGTTTAGAGCGCAAAAAAAGAGGCAATACATCGTCGCACCCCGTGCGGGTGCGTGGATTGAAACCCCCGGAAGATGATCCGGAGGGAGGAAGTGGGGGTCGCACCCCGTGCGGGTGCGTGGATTGAAACATACAATATAAGTTTTGAAGATTACCTTGCCGAGTCGCACCCCGTGCGGGTGCGTGGATTGAAACAATAAATGCCTGTGCTATATGGGCGTGACCCGAATGTCGCACCCCGTGCGGGTGCGTGGATTGAAACTATGTCTATTTGTGCCACCCATTTGAAATAACTTGTCTTTTCCGCCTGACAGTCTTATTTTTTTACAAGCATGCGTGACACGGTGATATTCTCCCGACCGTAGCACCGCGATTTTCGCGGGAGCGCCATGTGGGGTTACTGGGAGGCCCCACCGCATGCTCCTTTCATTTCCAACTCCGATAAACAAATTTCCCTTTCTTCAATAAGTGCTACACGTCGCTTTTATGCACCAGCCGTCGCGCTTCGCGCAGGCGTGTGGATTGAAACGGCGTTACCTCTGTTGTGATGCCATCCGAATTATGTCGTCAACATCCCGATAAAAAATATTGACTTTACGATTTTTGATCCTATAATCTAAATGTAAGTAAATCATAGTAATTTTCGCGACTATCTGTTTGTTCAGTTTGTTACCTGCGGCGCTTCTGTAAAAGTCACTTCAATAATTAACCAACCCCAAGAGGATGCTGTTCTATGAAAAATAAAATCATAAACAAAAAAAAGATTAAAGCTGCAAAAAAGGTAACGCCGCCCCTCAAAAAAACTTTAGTATTAAAGAAAAAGAAAGACGGTAAAAAGAAATCCGGATTAAGTGATATTGCGATTTCTTTGAAAAGGCCTGCGGCTAAGAAACTGCAAAACAAAGATGCGGAAAAATACCATGACTTCCTTGAAAATATTCAAGACGGATGCTTTGAATTAGACCTTGCGGGTAACTTCACTTTTTTTAACAATTCGTTATGCCGTATTCTCGGATATTCAAGGGAAGAATTGATTGGAATGAATTACCGGCGTTATACGGATAAGGAAACGTCAAAAAAAGCTGTTAAAGTCTATGACAAAGTCATTAAAACGGGGAAACCAATAAAAAAATTCAGCTGGCAGGTTGTAAGAAAAGATAATGAGAAAATATATGTTGAAGGTTCTATATCTTTACGAAAAGATTCGTCAGGCATGCCTGTAGGATTTATAGGAATCATAAATGACATCACCGAGCGCAGGCGGGCGGAGAAAGCTCTCAGGGTAAGCAATGAGCGTTTCAGGACGCAATATCATGGAAGCCCGATACCAACCTTCACCTGGCAAAAGATCGGTGCGGACTTTGTGCTGGCGGAATGCAATAATACAGCGCTGAAGATTACCGGAGAAAGCATCAAAAAATATATTAATAAAACGGCACAGGAGATATATCGCGATCAGCCGGATATTGTGCGGGATATTCAAGAATGCTTTGAAAAAAGAGCGGTGATTAAAAAGGAATTGCAGTCAAAGCATTTTATGACCGGAAGATACGTAATAGCGACGTATGCCTTTGTACCTGATGATCTTGTCATGGTTCATCTTGAAGATATCACCGAGCGCAGGCGGGCGGAAGAATCACTGCGGCAGAGCGAAGAACTGTACACAAAACTGGTAAATGCCATTCCTGATATTGTTGTCCGCACGGATCTGGAAGGGAAAATTCTCTTTGTCAATAATTATACCATGCTGATGAGTGGTTACAGCCGGGATGAAATAGTAGGCCGGAACCTGCTCGAATTCCTTTCTCCTGAAGAACATGAGAGGATAATACAAGATGTCCAACTCATGATAGAACGTCCCCGGGGACCCAAAGAATATACCCTTATCATAAAAGACGGTAGTAAAATCCCCATCGAAGTTAATGGAGATACATTGCGGCATGCAGACGGAACGCCTTTTGGTCTTGTTAATGAATGCCGGGACATAAGTGAACGAAAGCGGGCGGAAGAGGCTCTGCGTCAGAGTGAAGAACTATACAACAAACTGGTAAATGCCATCCCCGATATTGTAATCCGCACCGATCTTGAGGGTAAAATCATTTTTATGAATAAATTTACCACACTGATAACCGGTTACAGCCGGGAAGAAGTAGAAGGCCGGAACATGCTGGAATTTATTTCTCCTGAGGACAGGGAGAGAGTCATACAAGATGTTCAGCTAATGTTAGAAAGCTACCGTGGGTCCAAGGAATATAACCTCGTGAAAAAGGACGGAAGTGTAATTTGCATAGAGGTGAATGGGGATGTCTTGCGGAATGAAGACGGGATGCCTTTTGGTCTTGTTGATGTGTGCCGTGACATTAGTGAACGAAAACGTGCAGAAATGTTACTGCGGGAAAGCGAAGAACGTTTGCGCGGCATCACCGGAAATATGCCGGGATTTATTTACCGGTTCTATGCAAAGGATAACGGCGAATACGGAATAAGCTATGCCAGCGGACGCCTGACGGAATATTTTGGCGGAACCGAAAACCTGAAAGATATGTTCCCGTTCTTCCTTTCTCATGTTTATGAAGAAGACAGGGAAAGATTTCTGAAATCTATTGAAACAGCCGTGAAAAAAGGAACTCCCTGGAATTTTATAGGTCGAATGAACACACAATTTGGTTATATGATCTGGTTTCAGGGACTGTCCACACCGACGCGCTACGAAGATCAAATGGTTTTTGACGGGATTATAATGGATATAACCGAGCGCAAACAGGCGGAAGAAAAATTTTATAAGGTTTTCATGACGGCGCCGGATTGCATAGTCATCACCCGGCTGATTGATGGACTCATCATTGATGTAAACAAGGGATATGAAGATATAGTAGGATGGAAAAGCGAGGACGTAATAGGAAAAAAATCCACGGAACCGCCATATAGATTCTGGGTAAATTTGTCGGAGCGCAATCGCATGGTGGAAGAATTAAAATCCGGCAGGGATGTCATGCATCGTGAAACTGATTTTTGGCGAAGTGACGGTTCTATACGAAAAGGCATCTATTCCGCCCGACTCATCGACGTTGTCGGTCAGGAATGTCTGCTTTTTATTCTACAGGACATCACCGAACAAAAAAAAATGGAAGAAGCGCTGCGTCAGAGCGAGGAAAAATACAGAAGTATTCTGGAAAATATTCAGGAAGCCTATTTTGAAGTTGATCTTATGGGGAAATTTACCTTTTTCAACGATTCATCATGCCGGTTGACAGGATATTCCAGAGAGGAATTAGCCTGTGCTAATTACAGTCAATTCTCTGATAAAGAAACTGTGGAAGATGTTTTGAAGGCGTTTAAGAAGATTTACAAAACAGGAGAGTCTAATGAAGGACTTGACTGGCTTATTATAAGGAAGGATGGAACAAAAAGATATGTTGAAGCTACCGTATCGTTAAAAAAAGATTTATCGGGCACACCAACCGGGTTTAAGGGAGTTATCCGCGATATCACCGAACGCAAGCATATAGAGCAGGAACTAAAAGATATGGCAACCCACGATGCCTTGACCGGACTGCCCAACCGCTTAATGTTCAGCCAGTTGCTTAACCATGCCATCCAGTCTGCACGGCGGTATCAGCGGCAGTTTGCCGTCTTCTTCATTGATTTGGACCGTTTCAAAATAATCAATGATACCATGGGGCACGAGGCAGGGGATCAACTGCTTCGGGAAATTGCCAATCGATTCAGACAATCGCTGCGTTCAGTAGATGTTGTCAGTCGTCTGGGGGGAGATGAATTTATTATATTAGTCGAAGAAGTGAACGAATTGAATCAAATCGCAACCCTGGCGCAGAAAATACTTGCCTCCACCATCAAACCGATTTTGATTATGGATAAAGAATGCCGCGTAACGGCCAGCATGGGCATCAGTATATTCCCCACGGACGGGGAAGACGACCAGACACTGATAAAAAACGCGGATATTGCCATGTATTTTGCCAAGGAGGAAGGCAAGAACAATTACCAGTTTTATTCCAAAGATATTAAGTCGCTGTCAACTGAGCGCATGTCTATCGAGACAAACCTTCGTTTTGCACTGGAACGAAAAGAATTTTCCCTGGACTATCAAGCCAGACTGGATTTCAAAACCGGTATGATAACCGCTGTTGAGGCGCTGCTGCGCTGGGAAAACCCGTACCTTGGTTCTGTAACGCCTACGCGGTTCATTCCTGTAGCCGAAGAAACAGGGCTGATAGTGTCCATCGGCAAATGGGTCATTAGGACAGCCTGCGCCCAGAATATAATCTGGCAAAGTCAGGGTCTGCCCCCCGTCCGCATATCGGTCAATTTGTCTCTTCGTCAATTAATGGATGATAATTTAATAGAAGATATAAAAGCCATATTGAAGGAATCCGGCATGGCGCCGAATCTTTTGGAACTGGAAATCAGTGAAAGCATGTTAATGCATAATCCAGTTCACATGATTGCAATACTTACAAAAATCAAAAAAATGGATGTTCGTATTGCCGTTGATAATTTCGGTACGGGTTACTCTTCTCTTGCTCAGATCTCGCACTTTCCTATAGACACGCTCAAGGTGGACAGATCCTTCATTCGTAATATTTCGCTGGATTCTGAAGACAAAGCAATCATAGAATCGATCATTAACATGGGCAAGCATCTAAGTCTTACCGTTGTGGCTGAAGGTGTGGAAACGCAGGTACAGGATGATTTTTTGAGAAAACTCATCTGTGACGAGATGCAGGGATATTATTTCAGCAAACCTGTTGCGCCTGATCAATTTGCCGATCTGTTGCGAACGAACAACGCCTCTTTACAAAAACAGATACGGTAGCGAGCTCATTTTCCTATTCTTTTGCCGCATGTGCCTTTCTAAATGGAAGGCACGGCAGCCAAAGAATAATGTCTTTATTTAATGTGCCCACTGGCTACGGTTTGAAGACTCGAAAGACCGCTGCTTGGGTCTGCTGTTTGTTCGCGCCCTGGGAGAAAAATGATTTCTGCCATTATTTGGTTTCCCGCCGTTTCCTCTATTTTTGCGTTGCGCGGGAGCGCTGTCGTAAACAGGCATGCTCACGGTTAATCCGTCAACATTTTGGTATTGAAGCTTTTCTCCGAGCACTTTTTGCAGGGAATGAGCAAGTCCCATATCTTCTCCTGTTACAAAAGTAAAGGCGTCGCCGGTTTTAGTGGCGCGTCCCGTCCGCCCGATGCGATGAGTATAGGCATCAGTGGTCGAAGGCATATCATAATTTATAACATGGGAGATTCTGGTCACATCAATTCCGCGGGCCGCTATATCGGTCGCAACCATTATTTCGTAACGTCCGTCACGGAATCCGTCAAGGGCATGTTGTCTTTTTTGCTGTGTCAGGTTGCCATGCAGCGAAGTAACTTTGTATCCCGATTTATCCAGTTGCAGAGCCACGCTTTTGGCGCGCGATTTTGTCCGCGTAAAAACAAGAACGGAATCCATTTCTGTTTTATCAAGAATATCTTTCAGCAGCGCTGTTTTGGTGTCCATTTTCACCGGATAAAAATGATGAGTAACGGTGTCAACCGGCGCTGTGTGACCGATTTTAATGTTCACCGGATTTGTCAATAGATCATTGGCGAGCGAGCGGATGTCTTCGGGCATGGTCGCGGAAAACAGCAATGTCTGGCGCTTTGCGGGAAGATGTTTCACGATTTTTCTAACATCCGGCAAAAAGCCCATATCAAACATGTGGTCGGCCTCATCAATGACCAGCACTTCTACGTGGGATAAGTCAATAGTGTTGCGCTGGATGTGGTCAAGCAGCCGGCCGGGACACGCGGAGACAATGTCAATTTTATCGCGGAGCCTTGTTATCTGTCCATTAATGTTCACGCCGCCGTAAATGGAGGCACTGTGTATTTGCGCCCTGCGACCCAATTGTCCTATTGCTTTGTGGGTTTGTTCGCTCAACTCCCGTGTCGGCGCTATGATGAGGGCGCGGATATGGCTGCGCGGTCCCTGCATCAGCCGTTGCAAAATAGGCAGCACAAAAGCTGCTGTTTTACCCGTTCCTGTCTGGGCAAGTCCCATAACATCGCGGCCTTCCATAATCGGCGGGATGGATTGTAACTGGATTGGTGTAGGTACTTTATAGCCAAGCGCCTGGACGCCAGCAAATATTTTCGCATGTAACTCAAACTTCTCAAAACTCATTTTTCTTTTTTTCCTTCTTTTTTCAGTATTTGTGACATTTGAACCCAGGTCTATTCGTTGCGGTTGATGAGAATACACCGCTGCGTGCCATGATTGGAAGTCTTAAAAGACGCAAACATGGCGCTAAAATTGGATTCGGTTACGATTAGCCGGATTTTCCTGCCGAAATTTCTGAAGTAGAAAGGATGGGAGGTAAATAACTATCGCGATCACTGGCGAGGCTTGTACAGGTAATATTAGTAAATAGCAAGGATTATCTTTGGCCTACCAATTCTAAAGGAAGTTTTCGCCATTCTGGCGAAAACTTCCTTTAGAATCGTTATTACCGATTAAAAATATCTAAGCAGATAGCGTTCCAGGCGATTTAAGCCTTCCTTGATGTTTTCCAGGGAATTGGCGTAGGAAAAACGTAAGAATCCTTCTCCGCCGCTGCCGAAATCAATTCCGGGCGTGACACCGACCTTTACCTCTTCTGTAATGCGAAAAGCTTCTTTGTAAGAATCTTTGCAAAAGCGCCGCGCGTCCGCAAAAACATAAAAAGCGCCGGTCGGTTCGACATGGATGACAAACCCCATATCTTCTAAACGCGCCAGCATGTATTTGCGGCGTTCATCATAAGTTTTTATCATTTTGGCCACGTCTTTTTGCGCTTTGGTAAGCGCGGTAATGCCTGCCCACTGAATAAAGCCGTTGGCGGAAATCATGAAATTCTGATGAATGCGCTGCATAACTTTGGAAAACTCTTTGGGAAAAATACAGTAGCCCAGACGCCAGCCGGTCATTGCGTACAATTTGGAAAAGCCGTTAATGACAAACGCTTTGTCCGTGAATTCCAGAATGGAATGAGCGCGGTCTTTATATACCAGGCCGTGATAAATCTCGTCGGAAATAATATACTGTTTGCCGAATTGAGCGATGTTCTGCAATTGCTCTTCATTCATTACGATTCCGGTGGGATTGGAAGGCGAATTGATCAGAATCGCCTTTGTTCGCGCGGAAAGTTTCTTTTTTATGTCTTTCGGGCGATATTGAAATCCCTCTTCCGGATAAGTTTTAACATCCCTGGCTTTGCCGCCTGCCGCAAGGATAAAGTTCTGATAACAGGGATAGCGGGGATTTGATATTATTACTTCATCGCCGTGGTCTAAAATTGCCAGCATTGCGAAAAGCAGAGCCGGAGATGTGCCTGTTGATATCATGACCTGATCGGGAATAATGCTGACACCGTATTCTTTAAGGTAAAAATTGCATATAGCCTGTCTGAGTTCAAGCAGACCCAGGGCGTGGGTATAGCGTGTTTTGTTTTTGGATAAAGCTTCGTTTGCCGCTTTTATGATAACTTCCGGTGTGCGGAAATCAGGTTCGCCCACTTCCATGTGGATGACGTGTTCGCCCTTGCGTTCCAATTCTTCGGCTTTTGCCATGACATCCATGACAATAAAAGATGTGAATTTGGAAGCTCTTTTCGAAATCATAAATACTCCTTGGTTGTTTTGGCAAAATACCTCTATTGCGATTATCTGAATTTTTCAACAATTTTATTAGTTTTAGAGTCCCATTTTGGTTTTGAGGGTGCTTTGTATGCGAATTTTTTTATTACGCAAAGGTTTTTGGCTTAAATATTCAAAAAAGCTCAAAATTGGTTCATTACTTGCAAATAATTAGAGTAATATGAAAAAACATATTGCTATTGGTACAATTTTGTAACAAAATACATTTCAGTTAGTTGAGCCATATATGAGCAAGACTGCAAAAAAATCTTTTATTGAGAAAGAACACATATTGAGCATTCATACTTATGAAGAACTGGCCGCTCTGCACGCGATTGCCAAAATTCTGGCACAGCCGGGAGATTTGCGCGATCAGTTGGAACTGGCCCTGCAGGAAATGAGTTCACGTCTGGGCATGCAGCGCGGTATGATATCCCTGCTGGATCGCGAAAAGAAAGAGGCCTGGCTGGACATAGCCCACGATGTAAATATTGACGGGTTGGAAGTATCCTATAAACCGGGAGAAGGCATTACCGGCAAAGTGGCGGAAACCGGTCGTCCGATGGCGGTGGCGAATCTGGGTAAAGAGACGCATTTTCTTGATCGCACGGGCGCCAGGCGTCATCTGAACCGTGCCGAACTTTCATTTTTGTGTGTTCCGATTATTTATGACGCAAACGTCGTAGGCGTTTTATCCGCCGATAAGGTTGCACAGCAGGTTGAAAACCTGGATAAGGAACTGGCCATGTTATCGGCAGTTGCCGAGTTGATGGCCAAGGCTGTCCATATCCGCGCGCTGGAAGAAGAAAACGAACGGTTGAGAAAAATTGTTGGAAGTGAGCGCGCGCCGTCCATAGATATTATCGGTCATTCCAAACCAATGCAGGAAGTGTTTGGAATGGTGGCTCAGGTAGCCGATTCGAATACGACAATTTTAATAACCGGCGAAACGGGAACCGGTAAAGAGTTGGTCGCGCGGGCGATCCATATGAATTCTCCAAGACACGGCGGTCCGCTGGTGCAGGTCAACTGCGCGGCAATTCCCGATACGTTAATCGAAAGCGAACTGTTTGGTCATGAAAGAGGCGCTTTTACCGGAGCACTGCATCAACGCCGTGGAAGATTTGAAGAGGCCAACGGCGGTACGATTTTTCTTGATGAAGTAGGAGAACTTTCCGCCGCGGCGCAGGTAAAGCTTTTGCGCGTTTTGCAGGAGAAAAGATTCCAGCCCCTCGGGTCTTCCCGTGTTGTAAATGTTAATGTGCGTATCATTGCGGCCACCAACAGAAATCTGGAACAGGATATCCTGGCGGAACGTTTTCGCGCCGATTTATTTTATCGTCTAAACGTATTTCCCATTTATTTGCCGGCGCTGCGTGAAAGAGGCAGTGATATTATACTTCTTGCCGATCATTTTATTCTCAAATACAGCAAGGAAATGGGAAAAAACGTCAAAAAGATTTCCACGGCGGCAATTGAAGTGTTTTTATCTCATAAATGGCCCGGTAATGTGCGTGAACTGGAAAACTGTATTGAGCGGGCAGTGCTCCTGTGCAATACGGATACAATTGATTGCCAGCACCTGCCGCCATCATTACAGGTCAGGGAGAAAAAAGTAGAAAAAATTGAAAACAGCAAGCTGTCTTCTGTTGTTAAAGCGCAGGAAAGATCGTTAATCATTAATACGCTGGAAGCAACCGGCGGCAATCAAACCAAAGCGGCAAAAATTCTGGGAACAACAAAACGTATTATTCAATACAAAATCAGCAAACTGGGTATTGATCCCAGGATGTTCCGCAAAAGCAATAAAACCGCCAGTGAGCATGAATAGGTTTGTATTTAAGGATTTTTAAAGTAACAGATCATTGTCTGCGATACAACATCTGAAAAAAATTTCAAATGGTTGTTTTGGACATCATGGACACGTACAATATTGGTATACTGTTTATCTTCAGGTACAATCTTTTCCAGTAAATTGGGCATGGCCTGCATCCAGGAAGTATTGAATATTACCTTTTCCTTGTCCGGATAAATCGCCATATAAAATGTATTCATTTCCACAAGGTCCTGAAAGAAGTGTGTGCCAAATGATAAATCCGGTATCAGATTTCCTTCTTTGCAGGCTATTTCGGCAATTGCAGCGATGTTATTTATTTCGGAAAAAGTAATGGGAACACCCATTGACGGCGTTGTCGTTCCCCAGCGGCCGGGTCCGAGAAGAATCGTCGGCATGGCATCTCGCGAAATTGTGGTGTTAATTTTTCCCACTAATCTGGCAATATTGTATTTTGCCGAAAGCGGCAGTTTGTAGTAACACTGCGGGTCAATATAAATAATACGGGAGATATTCTGATAAACGCTGCCGCCCATGAAGTTGCCTTCCTGCCGCAAGAATATTTTATCCGCTTCAATCTTATCCGGAATTTCCACACGGCTGTGATGACCTCTCGTCTGAAAAGGCCGGCATTGCAGCAGATTGATCTGAAGTTTCCCCTCCGCATTAAAATTAGCTGTAAATTCGATATCGACCGGATAATCATATGCTTTTTCCAGTTGTTTAAGCATCCCGGACATAAGATCTGAAAATCCGGTTGATGATAACAACTCATCAAAGGTTATTATCCATGATTGAGTATTTTTACCCGGAGCTTTTATCCTTTCACTGTTATCAATATCCGGGGAACCGATAAGGTCCCAATGTTCTTCCAGATTGTTTTTGACCACCTGTTCCATCGGTAAAGTCTCAAAACAATTGTCATCTAAATTGAGCGCGTCAACTTTATGCTGGGAAAAACGTCCCGCGTCCTGGGGTTTGTCGTAAGGCTTAACCAATGGCGCATCAAGAGCTACAATGCGCGGATAATCATTTTCCATCCGGTTTACAGCTCTTGTACCCAGTCCGAAAACAAGTCTCAGCATTCCTGCTTTAGGATTTATTTCTTTTTTCCAGACAAAGGTATTATAGGATAATCCGACTCCGGCCAGTTCCGGGAAATAATAATTTTTGCGATAAGATCCGGAAACCCGCTGAACTAATAGAGCCATTTGCTCGTCCAGTTGATCCAGACCAAGTTGCATCCGGTATGTCAAAGCATCCGGGTTCATTGTGCTGGCAAATATTTTTTTTACGGCTTCCTCAAATTTTTCGTAGCGTTCCTCCGGTGTTCCCTGGTTGGCGCAAAAGTAACTTTCATATTTACCGGCAAAAGCATTGCCGAAAGCGTCTTCCAGGAGGCTGCTGGAGCGCACAATAATCGGCGATTGCCCGAAATATTCCAGCATCAATTGAAAACGTTCCCGGACTTCCTCGGGAAATTTACCTTTCAGCATTTTTCGTTTTAATTCTGCCGCGCCGGCAAAATAGTTTTCTTTTGTTTTATGGGCCATGAAATCATGCCACCAGCCGTTTTGCACGATGTAGGAATAAAAGATATCCGAACCGATATAAAACGAATCGTGCAACTCCAGATTCTCCGACCATTTTATACAGGGGTCATGGCGTAAAATATTGCGAGCCAGCAGCATGCCTGCGGATTTCCCGCCGATGAAGCCCGTTCCGATCATCCTCTCTTTTATTTCTATAAGATCTTCCAGAGTAAAATATTTTTTTACCAGACCAAGCATTCTCTTTTCCCTTCCTATTAAAATTCGGGAAAGCTGCTCTATCATTTTCTTTCTTTTTTCACTGTCCTGGGTGTTTTCCTGTATTTCTTTTGCTTTTAGAAATATGCGATCCCAGTAGTCCAGTTTTCTTTCGGCACTGGCGGTGCTTGTTTTAGTCAGATGGGAAAGTAAATTTGACGCGTCGGCGCTGTTCATAACAGGCACAAACTTATCTTTATCCATCATATGAGGAAGAAACATTGTCGGTGAATAACGCTGCCATGCTTTGACGGGATGGACATAAAGTTTATTCTTAAAGCTATAAACATCCAGCAGCACCTGAGTGGTTTCTCTAATGCGGGCAATCGTTTTGAAAGAGTGACGGTTCCGGATAATGGCGAAATAAGCGATTGTATTGAGTTCGAAAAGATAGGGGCAGGTAATGACAAAAAAGTTTCCTATCATAAGATCAGTTGCCCAGTATAAAATCAGATCGGACAGGCAATCAAAGACATAAAATACATCGCGTCCTTCACGGCTTATAATATTATGAATTTGTGTGGAGAAAGATTCAAAACCGGTATTGGCGCCCAATTCATAAATTACAATGTTCTTTGCCGGCTCTAAAAGCGGAGGATGTTTGGCAAAGCGCATATAAACAACCCGCTTTCCCTTCTCCTGCGCATTTTTTACAAACGGATTTACAAATGATTTATACTCTTCAATATTTTCCACGGTGAAAACAACGTTATCACCCATTTGCAGGTAATTAATGGTTTTATCCAATCCCTTAATACCCGTACTCACGCTGGAAATTGAAATCATTGAAGCACCACTGTTGTTAAGGCATCCGGCCAAAAAAATATTTACACATCTTTTAAGAAAACAATATTTTAACATATTATCATATTAGCAAAATGATACAAAAGGTTTCTCTTGTGATTTTGTCTTTTTATAATATTTTGTTAATGAACAGTTACGAAACAGTCTTCTGGCGGAAATAATGTAATTACCGGCATGTAAAGTTTTACCAGTCTCTCCAATAAAATTTCCTTTTGACATTCTCTTGTTAAACATAAGATATTAATAATATTATGTATATTGCTATTGCGTCGAGTTGTCTTATTAAGAAGATACAATTATGAACAAAATAATTAAAATCGATACAAATTTGTGTTTGACAAAAATGTTATTTAAAAGTAAGTATACGGCAAACGATTGCCGTATTATATGATGAAACAACTTTTTAATCCTGAAGATATAGAAAGAAAAGTCCTTCTGATCCTGAAGATTCTCAACGAAAATTCGGAATCGCAGGGCGCGCGTGTCATCGCAAGAAAGATGAAAGAACGGGGCGTTCAATTGAGTGAAAGAACGGTTCGCTATCATCTGAAACTGATGGACGAAAGAGGATTGACAGAGCTTATCGGCCGCAGAGACGGCAGAATCATTACCAGTCTTGGACTGGATGAAATTAATAACGCCCGCGTACGGGACAAAATAAGCCTTTCCATAGCCCGCATCGATGTTTTATCTTTTCAGACAACTTTCGATCTTAAAAAGCGCCGCGGTCTGGTTCCTGTTAACATTTCTTTTTTCCCGCAAAATCAATTTAAAAAGGCTCTTGCGGTGATGAAACCGGTCTTCAGGAAAAAAATTGCCGTATCCGAACTTGTTGCCTTTGCCGAGGCGGGAAAAAAGTTGGGGGAAGTCGTTGTTCCCAAGGGGAAAATTGGATTGGCTACGGTTTGCAGTATTCTGATCAACGGCGTTCTTTTGAAACACGGAATTCCGATTGATTCCAAGTTCGGCGGAATACTGCAGGTAAGAAACGGCGCGCCGTTAAGATTTGTAGAGCTTATCAATTATTCAGGATCATCGCTGGATCCTTCGGAAATCTTTATTCGCGGCAAAATGACTTCCGTAAACGAAGTGGTGAAAAAAGGAGAAGGGAAAATTCTGGCCAACTTCCGCGAAATACCATCGCTGGGCCGCTCTCTGGCAGAAAATATCATTGCTGATTTTAACAAGGCCGGTATCGGCGGTACTCTTTCCATCGGAACCGTCGGTAATCCCATCTGCCAGACTGATGTGGATATAAACAAAGTGGGCATGATTCTCGTGGGTGGTCTCAATCCCGTTGCCGCCGCTTGTGAAGCAGGTTTCGATGTGGATAACAAAGCGATGTCCACTGTTATGGAGTATGAAGATCTCCGCAGTATAGAGGAGATATAGAAAAATACATTGCGTTGCGCCAAATATGTTCAATGTATGAAAATAAAAAGTAATATTTTTTCAGGAGGATAAATTATGTCAGTAATCAGTGATGTTATCGCCAAAGTCAAACAAACCGATCCCAACCAGCCGGAATTCCATCAGGCTGTTGAAGAAGTCATGGAAACACTGGAACCCACGGTTAAAAAACACCCGGAATACGTCAAAGCCAAAATATATGAACGCCTTGTTGAACCGGATAGAGCAATGCAGTTCAGAGTTCCCTGGGTGGATGATAAAGGCAATGTTGTCGTCAACAGAGGATTCCGCGTTCAGTTCAATAACGCCATCGGCCCTTACAAGGGCGGCCTGCGCTTTCACCCTTCCGTTAATCTGAGCATTATTAAATTCCTGGGATTTGAACAGATTTTAAAAAATGCTCTGACCACTCTGCCCATGGGCGGCGCCAAAGGCGGTTCCGATTTCGATCCCAAAGGAAAATCCGATGGAGAAGTAATGCGTTTCTGCCAGGCTTTCATGCGTGAATTATTCCGTCATATCGGCGCCGACGTTGATGTTCCCGCGGGCGATATCGGCGTGGGCGGACGTGAAATCGGATTCATGTACGGCTATTACAAGAAGATCCGCAACGAACACACCGGTGTTCTCACCGGAAAAAGCATGTCCTACGGCGGAAGCTTGATTCGCCCCGAAGCAACCGGTTACGGCGCAACCTATTTTGCCGCGGAAATGCTGGCTACCCGCAAAATGGATTTCAAAGGTAAAATGGTAGCCGTAAGCGGCGCCGGCAATGTCGCGCAGTACACAGTGGAAAAAGTAAATCAGCTTGGCGGCAAGGTAATTTCTCTTTGCGATTCTTCGGCCACAATTATTGATGAAGCCGGTATTGATAATAAGAAATGCAATTACGTGCTGGATTTGAAAAATGTCAAACGCGGCCGCATTTCTGAATATGCTGATAAGTACAAGGCCGTTTGTTTTGAAGGCAAGAACGTTTGGGATGTTATTCGCGAACAGGGCATTAAAGTTGATGTCGCTCTGCCCTCCGCAACCCAAAACGAAATCAGCGGTAAAAATGCTGCCGCTCTGGTTAAGAACGGCTGTATCTGCGTGGCTGAAGGAGCCAACATGCCGTCTACTCCAGAAGCTATCAAGATTTTCCAGGACAAGAAAATTCTCTATGGTCCCGGCAAAGCGGCCAACGCCGGCGGTGTGGCCACATCCGGTCTGGAAATGAGCCAGAACAGCATGAGATATTTATGGACCCGTGAAGAAGTAGACAACCGTCTGCTGCAAATCATGAAGAGCATTCACAAAGCCTGCTACGAAACGGCGGAAGCCTACGGCAGGAAAGGCGACTACGTTACAGGTGCAAATATTGCCGGATTCACCAAGGTTGCCGATGCGATGCTGGCTTACGGTATAGTCTAACCATACCATTCCGCTGAACACGAAACGGTATAAATTATTGAAGCCGCAGCCTGTTGAAGGCTGCGGCTTTTTTATACCTTTCATTTGTCATTGCCTGGCTTGACCAGGCACTCCAGCATATAAAATAATCTTCCTCTGTCTTTGTGACATGTGCCCTTTAGGGTATGAGTCCGCATCTGAAATGTTAGACGGGAAAGCTCACCGGCGCGCTTTAGCGTGTCCGGTGACGCGTTTTGTTCGACCTTTCCTTTTTATGAGTATCATTTCATTAATTAAACGCAATTCCAGACGGCAACCAAGCGCACGGGCATATTTTTGTAATGTCGCCAGAGAAGGAGAGTGCTTTCCGCTACCGGACTCCAAACGAGCAATCGCTGATTGAGTTGTTCCGATACGCTCGGCAACTTCCGCTTGAGTGATGCCGGCGGAAGAACGCGCCTTAAGAAATTCGTCCAGAAAAGCAAATTCTTTGTCAAGCTGATCGTATTCAGATTTTACATCCGCGCGTTTAAGGGCGCGCGCCTTAAGTTCTTTATGAGTGAGCATTTTTGATCTCCTTCAAACGCCGTCTTGCTGTGGCAAGTTCTTTGGGCGGTGTTTTGTCTGTTTTTTTAATGAACTGGTGCAACATCACAATGCGTTTATCCATAATCGTGCAGTAGAAGACCCGCGCAATGCCCTCTACTGATTTTAATCGTAACTCGAATAATCCTTCACCCATTGCGCGCGTGTGGGGCATTCCTAAATCAGGACCAAACAACTCCATACGATCAGCGTATCTTAGGTAGCGAGCGAGAAAGCCAGCAGGTAAATCAAGTATTTCATTCTGAAGAGATTCGCTGTAGTAAGTGATCGTCCAATTCATGTAAGCCTTATAGCATATATGCTATAATTAGTCCATGAAATTTATTATTATTTATTGGAAAAGCAAATCATCTTTTGAGTAACAATATCCGAAAGCAGGCGCAAATCTTTCATTCTTACATCATGAACCCGCACAACTTTTTTGTATTTTTTACCATCCGGTATCAGATCAGTGAAAATATCAGGCTGCTTTGTAAGCCATGGAAGATTGAAAATAACATCTTTTCTCTCCGGATATATTGCCACGTAGAAGATATCCATTTCGACCATATCCTGGAAAAAATGTGTTCCGAAAGAAAGATCAGGCACTAAACTGCCGTCGTTATAAGCTATCTCGCCGATGGCGGTAATATTGTTTATCTCCGAAAAAGTAACCGGTACTCCCATTGCCGGAGTTGTTGTTCCCCAGCGGCCGGGACCTAAAAGAATCGTCGGCATCTTTTCCCGTTTGCCGATTATCTTATTTAGTTTTCCCACCAGTCTGGCAACCTCGTATTTTTCGGATAACGGTAATTTCGCGTAACCCTGAGGATCGATATAAATAATACGGGAAATCGACTGATAAACACTGCCGCCCATAAAATTGGCTTCCTGCTTAAGCAGGATTTTGGACTTGCTGATTTTTTCCGGCAGATCCACCCTGCTGTAATGGCCTTTTGTCTGAAACGGCCGGCACTGCAGAAGATTTATTTTGGGCTGGTTTTCCTTGTTGAAGTTGACAGTAAATTCAATATCCACAGGATAACGATACACCTGTTCCAGTTTTTTGAGCATTCGTGACATTGTTGCGGCAAAGGGAGTGCTGGAAAGCAATTCATCAAAAGTCAGTATCCAGACATCCTGCGCTTTCCTGCCCTTTGATCTCATAAATTCCGCGGCCTTGAGATCGCGCACCGCTATGAGGTCCATATGTGCCTCATACTTTTCATTGAGCACTTCCATCAGCGGCATGGATTGAAATTCGTTTTCTTTTAAGTTCAAAATATCGACTTCACGCTGGGTGAAACGCTGCATGTCTTCCTGTCTGGCATAAGGTTTGACCAGCGGAACGCCAAGGGCGACAATTCTCGGATAATCATTTTCCACGCGGTTTACCGCCCGCGTTCCCAGGCCGAAAACAATCCGCAGCATACCGGACTGGGCATCCATTTCTTTTTTCCAGACGAACGCGTTATATGACAGGCCGACTCCTGCCAGATCAGGGAAGAAATAATATTTACGATGCGATCCGGAGACTCTTTGCACTAAAAGGGCCATTTGTTCATCCTGATTGGCCAATCCTCTCTGCCGGCGATAGGTCAGAGCATCAACATTCATTGTACTGGCGAATATTTTACGCACAGCTTCTTCAAAATTATTGTAACGCAGTGACGGTGTTCCCTGATTGGGGCAGAAGTAGCTTTCATACTTTCCGGCAAATGCGTTGCCGAAAGCATCTTCGAGAAGAGAACTGGAACGCACAATTATCGGGGATTGCCCGAAATACTCCAGCATAAGCTGGAACTGTTCTTTAACTTCATCAGGAAATATTCCATGCAGCATCTTATTCTGAAGTTCCCTTGCTACATCAAAATAGCCTTCTTCCGTCTTCTGATTCATCAATAACTTCCACCAGCCGTTTTGAACCATGTACGAATAGAAAACATCGGAACCGATGTAAAAGGAATCGTGTAACTCCATCTGTTCGGCCCAGTTAAAAGATGTATCCTTAAGCAGAATGTTGCGCGCTAAAAGCATTCCCACGGATTTGCCGCCGATAAATCCCGTTCCGATCAGGCGTTTTTTTATTTCTACAAGGTCTTCCAGTGTAAAATATTCTTTGACCAGCGAAAGCATTCTTTTCTCCCGTCCGATGAGAACACTGGATAGTTTCTCGACCATCTCCTGCTTCTCTTTAACCGCTGCCGGATCTGCCAGAATTTCATTGGCGCGCCAGAAGATACGGTCCCAGTAGTCCAGATTGCGCACGCCGCTGGTTGAATCTTTGTCGGTCAGACATGAAAGCAGACTGGCTGCATCAGCGCTGTTCAAGATAGGAACAAATTTATCGCCTTCCATGATATGGGGAAGAAACATCGTTGGTGTATAGCGTTTCCAGGCCTTCAGCGGATGAACGCAAAGTTTGCCGTCAGTGTTATAAATATCCAGAAGAACCTGAGTGGTTTCGCGGATACGGGCGATTGTTTTATAGGAATGACGGCCTCTCAGTATGGAGAAATAGGCCACAGTATTTAATTCAAAAAGATAAGGACAGGTGATGACAAAGAAGTTGCCGATCATCAGATCAGTGGCCCAGGCCAGGAGCAGATCAGACAGGCAATCAAAAATATAAAACACATCAACGCCTTCATCGCGGACAATATTATGAACCTGAGTGGAAAACGATTCAAATCCGTTGTTGGCATTTAACTTGTAAACTTTTATGTTCTTGTTGGCCTCTAAAAGAGGCGGATGATTGGCAAAGCGCATATAAACCAGACGTTGTTTTCGCGCCAGAGCAATTTTTACGTACGGTTCGACAAATTTTTTGTAATCGGCAATGTCGTCTACCTGAAAGACGACATTATCACCCATTTGCAGGGAATTGAGAATTTCATCCAACCCGCTGATTCCTGTGCTGGCCTGGGATAATGGCGCCATGGATATTCACCCTAATGATTTTTACTAAATTTATTTCCGAATATTATACTGCAATGCCCGGATAATGCCATATTAATGATTAACTATCAAACAGGTAATTTTTGAACATAGTTTCTGTTGATATTGCACTAAATCTATTGCACCGCAGGCTTAAATTCATGATAAAGTAAATGTGTAGATGCGCTGTTGACAATCACAAAAAAATTAAGGCACATATGAATATGTGCCTTAATTTTGCGATTTATTCTTCTAATCCATCATCATCTTTTTTGACAGAGATGGCTTTGAGAGGCCTGATTTTTCTATATACTTCCTGCGGAGTTTTTTTATTGCCGGCCACCGTTAGAAGCCTTTCGATGGTAATATCAAAAAGTTTTTCGTTCTCTTCAAGATATGACTTGATGAGATTCCAGTCAGCATCTGTGATGTCAACAAATTCTCCGCCGTTGAGTTGTTCATCAACCAGTTTCCTGTGCGGATCGCGAATATAAATCGCGCCGCCGGAAGCCAGAGAAAATATATTCGAACCGGGATAGGGCGAATCGTACTCGCAAATAGATCCGTCGGCATCGTCAAAACCAACACCGTTGACAACAACAAAACCGCCGCCTTTGAGAGGATCACCGGCCATAAAAGATTCAGCCAGATAGTCCAGGGCTGTGCCGTTAATAACGACCCGCGGTTTACCCACGGCATTAATTAAAGGTCTCCCCGCGGCGTTACCCATTATAAAAGCAGTGCCGCCCTTGGCGCCGTACATGAATGTCTGGCCTACATCGCCGAACACAACCAGTTTGCCGTCCTTCATGATCTGGCAGAGTTGATCCTGAGCATTGCCGTGAACATAAATTTCCATGCCGTCAATGCCTGACGCTATGTAATCCCCTGAGGCGCCGTAGATATCAATCCTTATATCTTTTGTGCCTGGACCAAAACCGCATCCGGTAAACCGTTGACCGCGGTATTTGTAAACAATGAAATGCTTCCAGCCGAGCTTAAAGGCTTTGACAATCATAACCGCGTCGCAAAGGTCCCCTTCCGGTTCAAAATGTTCTGCATCAATAATCAGGACTTTTTCATTATTTTTAGGCGCGCGTAATTGATCACGAGTCGCAAAATTGATTAGGCTGAACCGGGAATTGGTTGCTTCCTTTATCGCGGGAGATGCATCCAGAACATTATCCAGATTTATTTTCAGAACATGCAGCAGCGAGCTTCGTTTTACCGATCCTGTATTGAATCGATGGTCATTCAAAAGAGTTAATGCATTGATTACAGCCTGCTTGCAATCATCGTTTTTGCCTGCATAGCCTTTAATCGTCTCTATGCACAATCTGAGTGTGTCCGCATTAAAGCCGGTAATGCTGTCTTTTACATAGGTGTATAACTTATCGGCAGTGTCTGAATAATCACTTACAGCAAACAATCCGGCAATCTTATCTTCTATGGATTTAAATTCCGGTGTGACAGTTATCTTTTTGGTAACATCACAGGAAACCTTGCCTTTGGGTGTTTTGATTACATTTCCGAATTTGTCCGTACAAATTAGCTCCTTGCCGTTCGCCGTATCCTTCAGGCTGAAGATAAACGAGCCGCCGTCGGTATAGCTGCCGCCGCGGGCGTTCCAGTATTTATCGGCAATGGGGCCGAAGCGCGGATCTTCCCGTGTAAGAGAGATCAGGGTTGCATCAATGGCCTGCTTTTCAGAACAGATCAGTCCAATCTGAACTTCGCCTTCCTGCAGGGCAAAAACCTGCGGGCGGAGCATGGCAGTATCGGTAATGCCGACGAGTTGAAACTGATCGTTTTTGACGTCATTTCTCGCAATGATAAAGAACCATGGACCATCCGGAGATGCGTTCACATGATGGGTCTGGATGGCTTTATACACTTCCTGCTTATCCCTGGGCAGCATATCAAAATCCATTTCCGATGTAGGCGCCATGGCCTCGATAAGATACTCCAACGGGTATTTGTAAACCCTGCTCCAGAGATCAAGTAAGAGCGCCGCTTCTTCCGTATCCGTCAGAAACAGAGGGTAATAATTGCGCTGCTTCAGGTATTCATTGACAGCCTGGTAATTAGCAAAATCGCCGTTATGAACAAGGGCTTCATTAAGCGCGCTGAATGGATGACATCCTCCCGGATGCCAGACACGTCCGCGGGTGGGATAACGCTGATGCGCCAGCCACGCGTGCGCCTTGAAGTCATCCAGCTTATAGTATTTGACAACGTTTTCCGCGTATCCCACGATTTTCAGGATCATCATGTTCCTGCCGTGAGACATGACAAAAGCCTTTTTGTCGCCAAGAGACGCGTAATAGTGCGTGTTAATCTTGAAGCTGTTCTGATAAACAAACTCGTCCTCGGCGTCCCTCCGATCCATTGATGTAAAATTATTATCAGAAATGAATTTGTCGAGCACATCATCCTTGACACGGACAAAATAACGCATGATATCCGGTGGGCGGACATCAAGACCTATGCTGCGATGGTCGTCAAGAGTGGCCAGTTTTTCCGATTTATCGATTTTAAAGGACGGTTTTATGTATGTATCTTCAATTTCCTTACAAACATCCGCATCCAGAAGAGCAATGTGCAGCATATAATCTTCTTCAAGAACCTGCCTGGATACACCCATTGCTTCGGGAATAAAACCAACTGCGCCGATTCCGCCGCCTTTTCCATTGCCTCTGTTGTGCATTTGTACGGAAGGTTCAAATATATTTTTTCCGGTTACAGGAATCGAACAGATAAAACCGGTGACGCCGCAGCCGCCTTCTTCTTCCGTGTTCGGGTTTAAACATGGCACCTGGCTGCAAATCTCAGTACGTGACTGAGTTATTTTTTCTACATTATCCATTATCATTAGCAAACTCCGCTTTATTTACTGTAATCTATATGTTCCAGCAAATCCGTCCGGCCGACAAGTTCTCTGACGCTTCTCATCCCGAACTTCTGCAGTATTTCAACAAGCTGGACATTCCAGGCATGGTACATATTGGTCAGGCGTTGCGTTGCCCATTCTTCATTAAACAAATCAGCAAGCTCCGAATCGGTGGAAGCAATGCCCCGGGCACAACCGCGGCCTGATTCGCAGTTTCCGCATCTTACACATTCCAGGGAAACCATTTCCGCAGTGCCGATAACCGCGCCGTCCGCGCCCAGGCAAATAGCTTTAGCCAGGTCATGAGCAGTTCTTATTCCGCCTGAAGCAATAAGTGTCATCGCGTCACGGGCTCCCTCATCCTTTAAGAAATTATGAACTTTCGTTATCGCGTATTCTATCGGCATGGCGATGTTCTTTTTGGCAATGTCCGGCGCGGCGCCGGTGCCGCCGTATCCGCCGTCTATATGAATGATATGAGCGCCGGCATAGTATGAACCAACCGCAACCATATCCACATCGTTGGGAGTCGAAACCTTAACGGACACTAACGCATCAGGGTTCATTTGTTTGATCCAGTCGATATGTTTCTTGTGATCTTCAATGGAATACACCGAATGAAAAGGAAAAGGTGAAAACAAAGAGGTTCCTTTAACCGCTTCCCGCATCCGGGCAACGCTTTCGGTATTTTTTTCACCAAGAAGATGTCCGCCAAGGCCGGGCTTTGCGCCCTGTGCGTATTTGAATTCCACTATTTTTACCCGTTGAATGGTTTCTTCGCGTACGCCGAACAAACCGGTCGCTACCTGAGTAATGACGTGATCATTATAGGGTTGAAGCAGTTCCGGATATCCTCCTTCACCCGTACAGGTAAACGTGTTCCAGATTGCCGCGTTGTGTGCCTTGGAGACCATGGTAGAAAGACTGACTGATCCAAAGGACATTCCGCCGCCGTAAACAGGTGTGGAAATAATAATATTGGCTCGTCCGTCGTTTCTCTTGTTCAGCGGAATTTCGGTGGAGATTTCAAATTTATCGATTTTGGGATGTCCCTTGGGGAATTTAAATCGCAGCTTATCAAATCCTCCTCCGGAATTACCCGTGTTATATTCAAGATCTTTACGCTGGGGCGGATAGCCGGTTTCGGCCATGATCCAGGTGCCGGTAATCATGTCTGCCGTCCATCTGTAATCACCCAGAGTTTCATACATTGGATTAAGAGAAATGCTCAATGCGCCGCGTGGACATTTTTTTACGCAGTAAAAATCGTTGTTTTGGCACTCAAATCCGATACACTTATAGTCTATCGGCGCACTCATTTTGTTGTGCCCTTCCTGCCTTTCATGAACTCCGTAGGGGCATGATTTGGCGCAGGTGCCGCAGTTAATGCAGGCGGCAGACCGCGTTACCTTGTACTTGGGCACCTGGTGCTTGAACCGCGAGGGCATTTTTTTGATTTGCACAGTTGATGGTTTCATATGTTTGTTGTTTCTCTTTTTTTAAATATTTTTCCAAAAGTTTCGTTGTCTATTTCCTCAAAGAATATGGCTCTGCCGGTTTCGCCGCGCAGACGCCGCGCTTCCCTGATGCCCATGGCTCCCATTACTTCCAGCAATTGCGAATGCCATGCGCCCATGAGGTTAACCATCCTCTGCATGATGGTCCTGACCGTAACTTTTTCCAGTCCATCGGGGAAAACAATAATCTTCTCCGGCTCTTCATACAATCTTACACCAAGCGCAATAAGCAGCGGTAAATCTATTGCCGTTAAATCAGCTCCGCAAATCATGGCTTTGGGAACATGTTCGGCCATGGCGATGCCTCCGGAGAAAATTATCGTTACTTCATCGCGGATTTTCTCCTCCACCAGTTTCAGATGGATGGCACGGATAATATCTTTGCCCAGACGACTGTTTTCATTAGCAGAACCATTTATCTCCATGCCTCTGTAATCGGCGACGACATGAATAATTTCAGCGCCGTTATGAGCCAACCGGGAAACAATGGCTTCCACAGACTTCTTTGCCGGAATACGGATAATTGTCAGGGCATTACTTATTTTTTTGATTTTATCCTTCAGCGCGGGGAAGGCATTCGACATTTCTTCTTTGTATTCGAAAGCCACAATCCTTGCGCTTTTAATTAATCCTTCATGTTTATCAATTTCTTCAGGAGAAATCAGCGGGATGATATTTTTGATATATTTTTTGATATCCGCTGTAATGTCCTCGATGGATAATACAATGAAAGTGTTGAGTTCCGCTGCTGCCCGTATTAATCCGGTTTTAACATTGGGACTCAAGTTATCTGCCGGAAGATCAAAAATGATGGGGATCTGAATGTCGACCGTATCATGAATTTTTGATAATAATTTTCCGCATTCATCGAAAGTAAGGTGATTAAGCTTTCTGCCCAGTTCAACAGAGGTGCTGATATATTCCCGTCCATGTATGCCATCGCGTGTAGGACGGACAATTTCCGACATGTCTGTCCACATACTGTCAAAGCCCGGTCCGGTAAACGGTCCACGGTAACCTGCGCCTGTTACAGGCACTTTACCATCCTCGGCCTGTTTCCATAAAGTTATGAACATATCGGACTTCCAGTACGACCCGCCGATATTTAAAAAATCCTTATCCAGAGATTTTTCCAGAGCGCCCCGCGGACATTCCTGAATGCAGCGAAAACAGTTTCTGCAAACAACCGTGTTAGGATCAGCCATTTTACGAGGATCACCTTTTCCTCTTTTATGCGCCTCATAAATGCACACCTTTGTGCATCGGCCGCAATTGATGCAGTTTTCTCCCCGCTCAATCCTGAACTTATATACATAATCCAGGTTAAGCGGCATTACCTTCGAGTGAATATGATATTTTTTTGGCATAATAGTTACTTCGATCTTTCCGTAATATAGTTAATATAATAATTGATTTTAATTGTTCCTGTCGACCATTTCCCAGTATTCCTTGCTGTCATCAACCCGTTTTAAAAATTCACTTATCTTGTCTTCGGGGCGTCCGAACTTAACTTCCACTCTTTTTTCCAGAGCGTCCCAGAGAGTCATTAGTTCCAGATTGGTTTGACATATTTCCTCGCAACCCTTGCAATGCATGCACATAAATACATTTTCAGCTTCCTTTTGGGTTACCGGCCGTCCTTCAATCAGTTTTTTTGCCAGAGCAATTTTTCCTTTTGCCGTAACTTCCTCATTTTTTGTAACCAGGTACGCCGGACATACTGCAATGCAGTTTCCGCATTTAGCGCAGGCGTGAGTAGTCAACTCAAAATCAAGACGGTCAACTTTTTGATCCTTCCCCAACATAAGTGTCGTGATTTTTCCGACAACAGGTGACAGCAGGATCAACAAATTAATGAAAAAGCTGAAAATTGCCGGTTGGAAGATGAGTGCCGGAATATTGGAGAATTTTGATTTAATCCCAAAAAACTTGCCCGGATTCATGATATTGTTCGGATCAACTTTTGCTTTGTAGGCCAGCAGTTCCCGTTTCTTGTCGGCGTTGTATAGATGATTGATGAAAGCTGCGTTCCAGATACCCAGACCGTAGGGTTCGGCGCCCATGGAAACTGCCGTCTGGGTAAGCATTTGCTGCAGCGGCAGCGCTATATAATACCTGGTCTTTCTGGAGTCGCACAGAAAGTTGGTCATGATGAGAGCCATTTTTTCATCAATAATGTAGGAGTCGATGAATATATCCACACCAAAATTAGATCCCAGTTTTTTTGCTTTTTTAATAAAGCCAGCAGTCGAAGTTATTGGAATAATGTTTTCACTGGCCAGAATTGTCGGACCGAGACGTTTTGTTTTCATGCCGAACAGACGTTCATTCCATAAGTAGCTTGCCACATAGCGGGGAGCTTCATCAGTATTGCCGGTTTGGGCAACTGCTTTTAAAAACTTTTCATCATCTTCAAGAGAGCTTAATTCAACAAGAACCCCGGCGCTTTTTTTAAATACCGGGGAATGCATGAGTTCGTTTATGTCGCTTAAGTGCGTTTCATCCAGAAAGCGGATTACATTAAGTTTAGCTTGCTGAACATCTTTGCTTTTAACTAATTTTTCAATAAATTCAAAAGCAGCTTCGTCACCGGGGAAATAAAATAAATGCGGGTACGAGGCCTCGGGGACATCGCGTAGTTTAAGGTTTACCTCAATAATTATTCCAAATTCTCCTTCCGTGGAAACAAAGTATGCAAAATCAGGATCATTGGGCGTGATTTTTCTTAGTTCCCCGGATGGTGTTATAACTATCATGGATACAATCTGATGAACCAGATGTCCATAGCGGAAACTGTTAATGCCGTAACCGCCTGTCGCAATCCAGCCGGCAACTGTGGAAAACTTGCTCGATGGATATGTCATCAGACATAAGCCCTCTTTCTTGGCTAAAATATCAATATCGCTCCATCTGGCTCCTGCTTCCACAGTGATAGTTTTTTGCACCTTGTTCAGGTAAAGGATATTTCTGAATGGAGATAAATCAATGACAATGCCGCCCTTTGTCGGAATTACACCGCCAAATCCCCATGATGCGGCGCCTCTCGGGATTACCGGCACGCCTCTGGAATTGGCAAATTCCAGAACCTGTTTGATCTCGCTTACGCTTTTTGGCTGGACGACAAAATCCGGTTGTATCTCAAAAAAAGTTTTAGTCATGATTGTAGGAACATCGCCTATATCATGGCTGTAAGTTTCCTTTTCTTCGACTTTATCGATAATTTTTATATCGCCCGCAATCTTTTTGAATTCTTCTGCCAGTTTCATGATTTGTTTATCTCTTCCGTAACTATATAATTAATATTGCAAGAAACTATTAACAGCAAAATAAATGCCAACGACCAATTTAAAATGAAGTAGAGGCTCAATAGTGAACAACAAAGTGAATTGTTTTATATAAAATTAAGATTCCGGAGAAGAATTCAAAAGCTATTATTACAGCGATGATACAATATTGTTATTTTGTCAGTATTAATGATGCAAAATTGTTCAATATGTTGTGTCGATTAATATTTGATTACCGCAAAGATTAATCATTATCAAGCATTTTAGTTTATATTTTACATGTCTCTGATACTTTATTTAATCACTATGAGTCATAATGTCATCAATTTAGAGTGGACTAATGAATATGAATTGTTATAATGCCCCAATAATCTGTATACGTGGCATATTTTTCGCACTATCCTGATCAGTTAAGCTGGTAATAAATATGTGCCAGGTCTGTACGTGAGATTATAATGCAAATATTTTATTGGGACAAACAATAAAATATTTGAATAAATGAATGGAGGAATTATGAAAAAGACAAAGCCCATGATCGCAACGGAAAGAACCTATATCATCGAGAAGGAAAAATTTGTCCCTGTATCTGAGTATTATGGCGAAGATACCTTTAATAATAAGATTATGAAAGAGAAATTGCCTAAAGATACCTATAAAAGACTTATGGACTGTATTAATGAAGATAAGTCTCTTGATGTCGAAACGGCAAATATAATCGCGCACGCTATGAAGGAATGGGCTATTGAAAAGGGAGCCACTCATTTCGCCCACTGGTTCCAGCCCATGACCGGCATCACTGCGGAAAAACATGATGCTTTTGTTGATCCTGTAGGTATTGGCGAAGTTGTGGAGAGATTTTCCGGCAAGCAGCTTGTTCAGGGAGAGCCGGACGCATCCAGTTTCCCTTCCGGCGGCATTCGGGCGACCTTTGAAGCCAGAGGTTATACGGCCTGGGATATGTCTTCACCCGCTTTTATCAAAAGAAACGGCATTTCCACAACTCTTTGCATTCCCACGGCTTTCATCTCCTATACGGGTGAGGCACTGGACAAAAAGACCCCGTTGCTCAGATCGAACCGCGCCGTAAACAAAAGCGCTGTAAACATGCTGAAGCTTCTGGGTGCGAAAAATGTCAAAAAGGTTATTGCCACTCTGGGACCGGAGCAGGAATATTTCCTGATCGACATGGATTATTTCTTCAAACGTCCCGATCTTGTTCTGGGCGGCAGGGCTGTAGTTGGCGCGCCCCCTGCCAAAGGTCAGGAACTGGAAGATCAGTACTTCGGCAGCATCAAGGAAAGAGTGTCTTCCTATATGCACGACATGGAAGAAGAACTATTTAAACTGGGAATTCCGGCAAAAACCCGCCACAACGAAGTGGCGCCGTCTCAATTCGAACTTGCGCCCGTATTTGAAGAAGCCAATCTGGCGGTTGATCACAACCAGCTGGTAATGGATACAATGAAATCAGTAGCTAAAAAACATAACCTTGCCGCCTTGCTCCATGAAAAACCGTTTGCCCGGATTAATGGTTCGGGCAAGCATGTAAACTGGGCGCTGGCTGACAATAACGGAAACAATTTGTTGAATCCCGGCACAACCCCGCAGGATAATATCCACTTTCTGGTATTCCTGATCGCGACAGTTCGCGCCGTGTATAAGCACGCGGATATATTAAGGGCATCGGTCGCCACATACGCCAATGACCATCGGCTTGGCGCCAACGAAGCGCCTCCGGCAATTATTTCTGTGTTTCTTGGCGAACAGCTCACTAAAATTTTAACCAATATAGAAAAAGGCACCGTAACCAAAGCAACTAACGCGGAAATTATTGATTTGGGCATTTCCGCTCTGCCGATAGTCAGCAAAGACAACACCGATCGTAACAGAACATCGCCATTTGCCTTTACCGGCAACAAATTTGAGTTTAGAGCTGTCGGATCATCACAGTCGATTTCCTTCCCGGCAGCGGTACTTAACACAATAGTTGCAGAAAGCCTGGATTATCTTGCTCAGAAAATAGAAGCCAGTTCTTCGAAGAACATCAATCAGGCGGTACTGGAAGTACTTAGAAAAGAAATTAAGGAAATTAAGCCTATTCTCTTCAACGGCGATAATTATACAAAGGACTGGGAGTTGGAAGCAGAAAAAAGAAAGCTTCCCAATGATAAGACTACCCCGGTTGCATTAAAAGCATTGATTACAGACAAAGCATTGAAACTCTTTGATAAATATCAGGTGCTCTCCAATGTGGAACTCAAGTCAAGGTATATAATTTATCTGGAAAAATACATCAAGGATCTGGAGATTGAAGTTAAGTGCCTCAATAACATTTGCATGAGTCAGGTGATTCCCGCGGCGGTGGCCTATCAGAAGAAACTTGCTGACGCTATTATCGGCACAAAAGAAGCGCTCGGGAACGCCGCCGTCGTTTCCAGCCAGGCGGAAATATTAAAAAGAATTTTAGACGCTGTCAACAACATCTATTCCGGCAATAAAGAAATACTGGCTAAAGTCGAAGCTGCCTCGGCAATTCACGACGAAGCGAAAAAAGCAGAAATGCTTTGCAGCAAGGTTAAAACCAAGATGGATGAGCTCAGAGAATATGTCGATACTCTGGAAGGTTTGGTCGATGATGAAATATGGCCGTTACCGAAATTCTGGGAGATGCTCTTTATCAGCTGACAGAAACATGTTGATTAAAGGGAACGGTTAAAACCGTTCCCTTTAATTTTTATCTTTAGTCATTGACGAAACAGGGGAAAAAAGATAGACACTCCCCACCTGTGAGACACTTGTTTTTACCTGAAAAATTTTCAAAATGTTGGTTTTTTTACCGGGAGATAAAATATAAATGCCGTTGTTGAATCAGAATCGAAAAGCTTTGCTGGTTTTGGAAGACGGCAGTGCTTTTGAAGGTTTTGCCTTCGCAGGCGCAGGCGAAACAATGGGTGAAGTTGTTTTCAACACCGGTATGACAGGTTATCAGGAAGTTATTACCGACCCATCCTATAAAGGCCAGATTGTCACCATGACTTATCCTCTTGTCGGCAACTACGGTATCAATGACGAGGATATGGAATCGGCAGGCATTCATCTGGAAGGATTCATCGTCAAGGAATATCAGCCTAATCCCAGCAACTGGCGGATGCGCCAGAGCCTCAAGTCCTTTCTGGAAGATCACGGAAAAATCGGGTTGGAGGGTATCGATACCCGCGCTTTAACCCGCCGTTTGAGGTTGTCCGGCTCCATGAAAGGCATTATTTCCACTGAAACGAAAAACATCTCCGAATTGCTGGCAAAAGTCGAGGCTTATCCGGGACTGGTCGGACGCGATCTGGTGAGGGAAGTCTCCTGCCAAAAACCTTATTTATGGAAAAAAGGCGCGCCTTCCCCGGGTAAAGTTCCAGCCAGAAAGCCAGCCAAAAAACTGCGTGTTGTTGTTCTTGACTGCGGTGTCAAATATAATATCCTGCGTCTTTTGGAGAAGAACGGCTGTGAAGTGCTGGTTATGCCCGCTTTTTCCACCGGTGACGAAATTCTGGCATTGAAACCGGATGGCGTTTTGCTTTCCAACGGTCCCGGAGATCCCTCTGCTCTGCCTTATATAGTAAATGCGGCGCGTGCCGTCATCGGCAAGATGCCGGTTTTCGGCATTTGTCTGGGACATCAAATTATCGGCCAGGCGGTTGGCGGCTATACGGAAAAACTGAAATTCGGTCATCACGGCATTAATCAGCCGGTAAAAAATGAAGTTACAGGACGAGTCGAGATCACTTCGCAAAACCACGGTTTTGTCGTTGTTCCGGAATCAGTGGATAAGAATGCGAAAAAAACCTGTCATAATTTAAATGACAACACATCCGAAGGAATGCAAATGCCACAGGCATTTAGCGTGCAGTATCACCCGGAAGCGGCTCCGGGACCGCATGATGCGGAATATTTGTTTCTGCAGTTTATTCAAATGATGCAAAAAGCGAAGGAGAAGGCGGCATGATTTTAATCATTGATTTCGGTTCCCAGTATAACCAGTTGATAGCCAGGCGCGTGCGTGAGCACCATGTTTACTGTCAGATTGAACCGCCTTCCATTTCCATGGCAGCCATCAAAGCTCTTAAGCCCGAAGGAATTATTTTATCCGGCGGTCCGTCAAGCATTTATTCCAAGGGCGCGCCGCGGGTGGACAAAGGCATTCTTGATCTTGGCATTCCCGTCCTGGGCATCTGTTACGGCCTCCACTATATGATTGATTCTCTGGGCGGAAAGATAATCGGTTCAACTAAAAGGGAGTATGGCTTTGCCGAGTTGCTGGTCAAAAAGCAAAAAGGCATGTTCGCCGGTGTGAATAAAAGAACGCAATGCTGGATGAGTCACGGCGATTCTATCGGGAAGTTGCCGGCAGGATTTACAGTGACCGCTTCCACCGATAATACACCGATTGCAGCTGCCGAAGATGTTCAACGTAATTTTTACGCTTTGCAGTTTCACCCGGAAGTTGTTCATACTAAAGAAGGCAAGAAAATGCTGGCCAATTTTCTTTTTAATATCTGCCGGTGTAAAAAGTCATGGTCGATGAAATCTTTTATCAATCATGCCATAGAAGAAATCCGTCAGCAGGTGGGATCTCAGAAGGTTATCCTGGGACTTTCCGGCGGAGTTGATTCGTCTGTTGCCGCCGTTTTGCTGCACAAAGCCATTGGCAAACAACTTACCTGCGTTTTTGTGGACAACGGCGTATTGAGAGCCGGTGAGGCCGAACGCGTTATTGAAATGTTCAAAAAGAACCTTCAAATCAACTTGAGGTTTGCGCGGGCAGGCCAGCTGTTTCTAAGGAAATTGAAAGGCGTAACCGATCCTGAAAAGAAGCGTAAAATTATCGGCCGCACATTTATCGAAATATTTGATCAGGAAGCCGGCAAAATTAAAAATGTGAAATTTCTGGCGCAGGGAACTTTGTATCCCGACCTGATAGAGTCTCGTTCGGCATTCGGCGGACCCAGCGCTGTCATCAAATCGCATCATAATGTCGGCGGCCTACCCAAAAAGATGAATCTCCAGCTTGTTGAACCGCTCAAACATTTATTTAAAGATGAAGTGCGCCTTCTGGGGAAAGAGCTGGGATTGGCCGATGATGTGGTCTGGCGTCAGCCGTTTCCGGGACCGGGTCTTGCGATACGCATTATCGGTGAAGTTACAGCGCAGCGTTTATCGATTTTACGTAATGCCGATACAATTCTGCTGGAAGAAATTCGCGCCAATAACCTTTACTATAAACTATGGCAGTCTTTTGCCGTGCTCCTGCCCCTGAAGAGCGTCGGCATTATGGGAGATCAGCGCACCTATGAAAACATTCTGGCTATTCGGGCTGTCACCAGTGATGACGCCATGACTGCCGACTGGGCGCAATTGCCTCATAGTATTCTGGCGCGTATATCCACCCGTATTATTAATGAAGTGCGCGGAGTTAATAGAGTTGTTTATGACATAAGTTCCAAACCTCCCAGCACCATCGAGTGGGAATAAATTATTTGTTCCCTCTCCCTTTATGGGAGAGGGATAGGGTGAGGGTGATTGACAATTGTCAGGTTTGTAAAATGATAAACATTGCAGTAAATGTAGTCGATAGCTAAAAGTTCCTCCTGATGGATATGTTCGAGCCCATAACAATAGCAAGAAATCTTAGAAAAAGATTGACGGATACAGAACGTTTTTTGTGGTCACAGCTAAGAGCAAGACAAATAGAAGGATGTAAATTTAGAAGACAAACACCAATTGGCAAGTATATCGTAGATTTTGTTTGTCATGAACAGCGCGTGATCGTTGCAATTCCCTCCCACAAGGGGAGGGGAAGCATCTTAAATGAATTGGTAAAATAAGTGCCCAAACGTAACGACATAAAAAAAATTCTGCTTATCGGATCAGGGCCGATTATTATCAGTCAGGCCTGTGAATTCGATTATTCCGGAACGCAGGCCTGCAAGTCTCTGCGCGAAGAGGGCTACGAGGTTGTTTTAATCAACAGCAATCCGGCAACTATCATGACTGATCCGGAAATGGCCGACCGCACTTATATAGAGCCGATCACTCCCGAAGCTGTGGAAAAAATTATCGCCCGTGAACGTCCGGACGCGCTGCTTCCCACTTTAGGCGGACAAACAGGATTGAATACAGCCGTTGCTCTGGCCGAAAGCGGTGTGCTGAAAAAATACAACGTGGAAATGATAGGGGCTTCGCTGGATGTTATCCACAAAGCGGAAGACAGGGAGAAATTCCGCCACGCTATAGAAAAAATCGGCTTGCGCATGCCCAAAAGCGGCTTTGCCAGGTCTTTGCAGGAAGTTATGAAAATTGCCGATGACATCGGCTTTCCGATTATTGTGCGCGCTTCATTTACTCTCGGCGGCACCGGAAGCGGCGTAGCTTATAATCGTGAAGAACTGATGGAAATCGCCAAAGCAGGATTGGATGCCAGCATGATTTCCGAAGTCATGATTGAAGAATCGGTATTGGGCTGGAAAGAATACGAACTGGAAGTAATGCGAGACAAGGCCGATAACGTTGTTATCATTTGTTCTATTGAAAATTTCGACGCGATGGGCGTGCACACCGGTGAATCCATCACGGTTGCTCCGGCGCAGACCCTTACGGATAAGGAATATCAGATTATGCGGGATGCTTCCATCGCCATCATGCGGGAAATCGGTGTGGAAACCGGCGGTTCCAATGTTCAGTTTGCCGTGCATCCCCGGACAGGTGAAATGATCGTCGTCGAGATGAATCCCCGCGTTTCCCGGTCATCGGCTCTTGCCTCTAAAGCCACGGGGTTTCCGATTGCCAAAATTGCCGCTAAACTTGCCGTAGGTTATACACTGGACGAAATTCCCAACGACATTACCCGTGAGACGATGGCTTCGTTTGAACCCACCATCGATTACTGTGTTGTAAAAATCCCTCGCTGGACATTTGAAAAATTTCCGGAAACGGAAGATTTTCTGACAACGTCGATGAAGTCTGTCGGAGAGACAATGGCCATCGGGCGCACTTTTAAGGAATCTCTGCAAAAAGCCATCCGTTCGCTGGAAATCGGCCGTTTCTCTCTGGATCAGTCCTTGCCTCCCGACTTGAAGGATCCCCATGAATTTCTTAAAAGCAAATTAATCAAACCAAATTCGCTGCGTCTTTTTTATATCGCCGCGGCAATGCAAAACGGTATGGAAATTGAAGAACTCTATCAATTAACTAAAATTGATCCATGGTTTTTACATCAGATCAGGGAAATAGTGGAAGCCGAAGATGAGTTAAAAAAATCTACTCCTTCCACGGAATTGCTCAAAGAAGCAAAGAAAATGGGATTTTCCGACCGCGCGCTGGCATCTTTCTGGAAAATGACGGAGCAGGAAATTCGTAATTGGCGCGAAAAAGAAAATATTATCCCGGTATATAAACTTGTGGATACCTGCGCGGCGGAATTCGAAGCCTATACGCCGTATTATTATTCCACCTACGAAACGGAAACCGAAACCAGACCATCCGCGAAAAAGAAAATCGCCATTATCGGCGGCGGACCCAACCGCATCGGTCAGGGTATTGAGTTTGATTATTGCTGCGTTCACGCGTCGTTTGCCCTGCGTGAAGAAGGTTGTGAAAGCATCATGATCAATTCCAATCCCGAAACGGTCAGCACCGATTATGATACATCCGACAAACTTTTCTTTGAGCCCGTAACGCTGGAAGATGTTTTAAATATCATCCAGGCGGAAAAGCCCGATGGAGTTATTGTCCAGTTCGGCGGCCAGACGCCGCTGAATCTCGCACGCGGCCTGGAAGCGGCCGGTGTGCCCATTATCGGCACGACTCCCGATGCCATAGACCGTGCGGAAAATAGAGACCGCTTTCAGGAAATTGTTCACAAATTAAATCTCAACCAGCCGGATAATGATACGGCGATGGATGTGGAAAAGGCGCTTGAGGCAGCCGAACGCATCGGTTATCCGGTGCTCGTGCGGCCATCTTATGTGCTGGGCGGCCGTTCCATGGAAATTGTCTATGATTCGGAAACGCTGCGCTCTTTCATGGCCAAAGCATTGCTTGTTTCTCCTGGTCATCCCATTTTAATTGATAAGTTTCTGGAAGACGCGGTGGAAGTGGATGTGGATGCCATAAGCGACGGGACGACCACTGTTGTCGCCGGCATCATGGAGCATATCGAAGAAGCGGGTATTCATTCGGGAGACAGCGCCTGTATTTTACCGCCTCTGTCCCTTGCCCCCGATATACTGGAGTTGATCGAAAAGCAAACCAAGCTGCTGGCTGCGGAACTCAATGTTATCGGTCTGATGAATATTCAATATGCCATTAAAGACGGCAAATTATATGTGCTGGAAGTAAATCCCCGCGCGTCGCGCACGGTTCCTTTCGTCAGCAAGGCCATTGGCGTGCCTCTGGCAAAACTGGCTACAAAAGTCATGATAGGCAAATCATTAAAAGAACTTGGCTTTGTCAAAAGAATAATACCCAAACATGTTTCAGTTAAAGAAGCCGTTTTCCCGTTTAACCGTTTCCCCGATGTGGATATCCTACTGGGGCCGGAAATGAAGTCAACAGGCGAGGTTATGGGGATAGATCATTCCTTTGGCCTGGCCTTTGCCAAATCGCAAATGGCGGCGGGATTCAAAATGCCTGTTAAAGGCAGTGTATTTATCAGTGTTAATGATTATTATAAGGATAAGATAGTTGCGGTGGCGAAATCTTTTCAGGACATGGGGTTCAAAATCGTGGCAACAAGCGGTACTGCCAGACATTTGAAAGCGCATGGCATTGACGCTCAGGTTGTTTTTAAAGTAAGTGAAGGCAGACCGCACATCGTTGACTTGATAAAGAACGGCGATATTCAGATGGTGATCAATACGAGCCTTGGACGTAAGTCTTCAAAGGATGCTTATCATATCAGACGCGGCGCGTTAATTTATAATGTTCTTTACACAACAACCATTGCGGGAGCGCGCGCTCTGTGCGAAGCGGTGGCAGCGATAATTGCCGAGGACTGGCAAGTGTGTCCGTTGCAGGAGTATCACTGTAGATAGGATCATTTTCCCCCTCCCTTCACGGGAGGGGTCAGGGGAGGGTGATTATAGCTTGAATAAAATGATTAGTTTGGGGAAAGTCCTTAGAAAAAGACCGACAGATGCAGAAAAAGTACTTTGGCAACAATTGAGACAAAAACAATTAGAAGGATTCAAATTCAGGAGACAACAGCCAATTGATCATTACATAGTTGATTTTGTTTGTTTTGAAAGAAGGATTATAATTGAAGTGGATGGCGGGCAACATGCAACACAAAGAAAAGGTGATATCTTAAGAGACACATATCTTAGACAACAGGGATTTCATGTTTTAAGATTTTGGAATAATGAAGTACTGCTAAACATTAATGGAGTGTTAGAAGTTATAAGGGCGCATTGTTTATCACCCGCCCCTTAAACCCCGCCCGTCAAGGGCGGGGAATTTACCTGCTTTAATGGAATGGTTTTTATATGTATGATATTGAAGATTTAACCAAGTCAGTCGGCCCGCGCGAAGAATGCGGCATTTTTGCCATTTACGGTCATGAGGACGCTTCCCGCCTTGCCTACTTCGGTCTTTTTGCCCTTCAGCATAGAGGTCAGGAATCAGCCGGTATTGTCAGTTCCGACGGCTGTAACGTATATGAGCACAAAGGCATGGGGCTTGTTTCACAGGTATTCAAAGAAGAAAACATGCAGAAACTTCCCGGCAGTCTGGCCATAGGCCATGTCCGTTATTCCACGACAGGAGCATCCACCCTTTCCAACGCCCAGCCCTTTTTAGTTCATTATGGCGATGAATATTACGCGCTGGCTCATAACGGCAATATTGTCAACGCGCAGAAATTGAGGAAAGAACTGGAAGACAGCGGCTCTATTTTTCAATCCACCATGGACAGCGAAGTCGTTATCCATTTGATGGCGCACAATTTGAAGAACGGCCTGGAAGAGGCATTGATTTCCGCTCTTGCACGCGTGGAAGGCGCATACAGCCTTATCATGCTGACCAGGGATAAAATTATTGCCGTCCGTGATCCGCGGGGTTTCCGGCCGCTCGCGCTGGGAAAGCTTAACGGGAGCTGGGTTGTCGCCTCGGAGACCTGCGCTTTTGATCTGGTTGGCGCCGAGTATGTACGCGATGTCGAACCGGGGGAAATTGTAATCATCGATGCGAAAGGCGTTAAGAGCATAAAACCATTCCCCGCGATTAAGCATTGCCACTGCATTTTTGAATTGATTTATTTTGCCCGTCCCGATAGCCAGATTTTCCGCCAGAATGTCTATATGTACCGCAAGAGACTGGGCCATGAACTGGCGCGTGAATACTGCCCGTCCGTGGACATCGTCATGCCCTTTCCCGATTCCGGCGTTTATGCCGCTCTGGGTTACGCGGAAGAAAGCGGCATTACTTTTGAGATGGGCATGATTCGTAATCATTACATCGGCAGAACATTTATCCAGCCGACTCAGTTGATGCGCGATTTCGGCGTCCGGGTAAAGTTAAATCCGGTAAGAGAGTTACTGGCCGGCAAGAAAGTAATGATTGTGGAAGATTCGATCATTCGCGGCACCACCAGCCGCAATCGTGTGCAGAACCTGCGCGGTATCGGCATGAAAGAAATTCACATGGTCATCAGCTGTCCGCCGACCATATATCCCTGTCCCTACGGCATTGACTTTTCCTCCAAGGGCGAGTTGATCGCCGCTAAAAAAGAAAACGAAAAAGCTATTGCCGAATTCATCGGTCTTGATTCGCTGCATTATTTGACCGTTGAAGGCATGATCAAAGCTACCGGCCTGAACAAGGATTGTTTTTGCCTGGCCTGTTTTAACGGCAATTATCCTATTGCGCCGCCGGAGACGATGGATAAATTCTGCATGGAACTAAAGTAGGGGCTATCCAAAAACGCCCATCTGCGGCGTTGCGCTTCGCCCTTCGGCGTTGCGGCGTATGAAAAAATACGCCTCACTTCTCAGGACTTGCGCGCCTTGCATCTGAGCATTTTTGAATAGCCCCTAGATATTGATATCCCATTTCTAAATCAAAACACTTTTTTTATGGGCATCTTTGCCGCCTCGTTATCCAAAAAAATCGAAACGGTATGCAATCATCTGTTTAAATCTTTCTTAAAAATATCCTTTACAAAAAAAACAGATTTGTTACGCTTTTGTAGAAAGAATCGGGAAAAGAAAAAATTGCATTATAATTATTTGGCATTGAAGGAAAGAACATATGTCTAGAAAGGATAAATGGACGACGACAAAATATCTTCTCACCTTTTTAAGTGGAGATGATGAGTCATGGCGTAACCAGTTATCCGATCGTCAAGCTGAAGCCTCGAAAGAAGCATACACTGGAAATCCTGAATTCAGTCATTGGTGGGTACTTGGTGCGTGTAAGGAACTAATTTTTGATGTCCGGGACGGCAAACCCTATTTTCATGCGATTATGTATTCTCTTGATGCTGATAAGCTTTGCATCAAACTTGAATCATTATTTGAAATATTTGAAGACAGTAACGACCTCAACGAGATCGACGAGTTCGTAAGACAAACACTTGCTCTATCCTACGCTCAGGAAATACCTGTTTATCCAAATACGGAGGAATTGGGCAACCTTCTCGCATCATATCATAAGAAAATGCTAATTGATGGCTTTACGACATCAGATGGTAATGGTGGAAAATCAAGGCTAAAATTGTCTGGAGGGCCAGGAAAGAATATTTCAGATCCCGCATATATAAAGAAAATAAACGCAACTGAATATGTTGCTCCATCAGATATAGCTCTCATTAAAGGGGAGATAGAGCGCGAATTTGATCGGGTTGAGAATACAAGAATAATATTAACCTCTCTAAGGGCTGCAATTGACGGGTTGGAGCACTTACTGGAGCCAAAGTTGCGAAATGAAAACGAGATTCAGGAGTTCTTGACGCAGAATCCTATTCTGTTTGGCGTTGAATATGTGAGGATAATTCCAAAGCATCAACTGGGGGCCGAATTTGAGATGGACTACGCGTTAGAAAGGCAATCTGGCATTATTGATATGGTAGAGATTGAATCGTCCAACCTTCCCCTCTTCAATAAAAAGGGAGACGCAAGTCAATATTTGGTTCATGCCGAACAGCAAATAATGGATTGGATTTCATGGATAGAAAAGAATAATCCCTATGCAAGAGAATCACTTCCTAATCTAATGTCACCAATCGGCTACGTTGTAATAGGGCGTGGTTCGAATCTGGATGCTAATCTGAAACTCAAACTGAACAGACGTAATCTCATATTTAGAGGTCAGCTTATCATAATGACATATGATGATCTTCTTACAAGGGCCAATGTTTTAATCCGCAGGCTTGAAGGAACCTAATATATAACAGGCACAATAATCCAATATCAAAAATAACGTTGAAGCCAATTGAATTTCATATAAATGAAACAGAAATTTAAAATAATTCTATTGTTTCTAATCACAACAATGTTGTTGGGAGGGTGTGATATGCAAAACAGATTTCTTTATTTTCCCGAACCGCAGTGGCCCACTGCCGGTGGGCTTGAATATGAAAAAATGAAAATATGGCGTGAGGCGGATGGTGATTATCAGGGATTGATTTCCGTCAATGAAAAGCCCGCGCCCAACGGGACGATTGTTCTCTTTCATGGCAACGGCGGCACGGCGCTCGACAGGGGATTTTATCTTACGCCTTTTGAGAAACTGGGCTTTCGCGTAATTCTGGCCGAATATCCGAAATACGGCGGTCGTCCCGGCAAGGTGGGCGAAAAGCCGTTTGTCGCGGCAGGTGTGGAAACCGTTCGCCTCGCGTCTGAGCAATACGGAGAACCGCTTTATCTTGTAGGAGAATCTCTGGGCTGCGGGGTTGCCGCCGCTGTTGCCAAACAAACATCAAAACCCATTGCCGGCATAATATTGATTACGCCATGGGACTCTCTGGCTTCTGTCGCCAGGTCTATGTTTCCTTTTCTTCCCGTGAAGCTGGTTTTGACCGACAAGTATGACAGCATTGAAAATCTGAAATCGTTTAAAAATAAAATTGCCGTCGTGGGGGCCCAGCGTGATGAAATCCTGCCGATTAAACATGCAATCAGTCTTTATGATTCGCTTCCCGAAGGCAGGAAGCGCATGTGGATAATCAAAGGGGCGGGACATAACGACTGGCCGATATATGCCGATCCTTTATTATTTAAGGAAATAACCGATTTTGTCAGGATAGATAAGCCATAGACAGACCCGCTTGCATTGGAAAAACTTTTTATGGTGGAAAACAAACAAAGAGAATATATAAGCCTATAAAATACCAGAGGAGGAAGATGCCCATTTACCGCCGTGTTACTTTAGCGCGGGTGCTGCAAATCAGCACCCTGATGATTTTTATTTTAGCTGCGCTTTGCGTTGTTTCTCTTTTAGTGGGTAGCGTCCGTATCGCGCCGGGGCATGTTTTTAATTCTCTTTTTGATGCTCTCACCGGAAAATTGTCTCTATCTTCTGAAGAAGAATTAATTATATTTTCCGTGCGCCTGCCGCGTATTATTTTTGCGGGAATCGTCGGCGCGTCTCTTTCTCTGGGTGGAGTTGTGTTTCAGGCGATTCTGCGTAATCCGCTGGCCGATCCCTATATTCTGGGAATATCGGGGGGTTCGGCCCTAGGCGCGATTATCGGCATCGTTATCGGCGCGAGCTCTTTCTATTTGGGGATTCCGCTGCTGGCTTTTGTAGGGGCGCTCGTCACGGTCTTTTTAGTTTTTATTGTCGCCGGAGGAACCAGAGGACCTCTTATGGATAATTCGCTTCTGCTTTCCGGCGTTGTCGTGAACGCTTTTTTTTCCGCAGCCATTCTTTTTTTTCTATCAATTGTCAATAGCGCGGAATTGCATAGCATTACCTTCTGGCTGATGGGCGATCTTTCACACGCTTCATTAAAAGAAATTTGCATCACCGCTCTTTGTCTGATCGTCGGTTTTGTGCTGCTTTACGCGCAGGCCCGCAAACTGAATCTGTTCGTTCAAGGCGAGGAAACCGCATTGCATCTGGGTGTCCATGTGGAAAGAACTAAACAGTGGCTGCTGGTTGTGACGTCGCTGATTATTTCCGTGGCGGTTTCTCTGGCCGGTATCATCGGGTTTGTCGGTATTATGGTTCCGCATTTGATGCGCCTTGTTTTCGGGTCCGATCATCGCCTGCTTCTGCC
>Ga0153915_10000377_pt1 | contig 40797 bp, 41 predicted proteins | sample Opewatmetagenome_2_FD_107003 | JGI IMG/M metagenome (GOLD analysis project Ga0153915, IMG submission 107003) | Freshwater wetland microbial communities from Ohio, USA - Open water 3 Core 3 Depth 3 metaG | ecosystem: Environmental > Aquatic > Freshwater > Wetlands | place: USA: Ohio, Lake Erie...
AAGGACGTCATCATCAAGTACAAAACGATGCGCGGTTATCGCGCGCCGTTTGTCCCCGGCTGGGACTGCCATGGTCAGCCAATCGAGTTCAAGGTCAAGAAGGAACTCGGCAGGGACGCGACGAAGCTTTCCCAAACGGAACTGCGCAAACGCTGTCGCGTGTTTGCCGAGAGGTACGTCGACATCCAACGTCGGCAGTTCAAGCGGTGCGGCGTGTTCGGCGACTGGGAACATCCGTACCTGACGATGACCCCCGAATACGAGGCCGAGGTCATCGGCATGCTAGCCGACATGGCCGGAAACGGTTTCATCTATCGCGGAAAGAAGCCGGTGTACTGGTGCGCCACCTGTCGTACGGCGTTGGCAGAGGCGGAAGTCGAGTATGCCGACCACGTGTCGCAGTCGGTATACGTGAAATTTCTGGTCAAGGGGCGCGCGAACGAATTTGCGGTGATCTGGACAACGACGCCATGGACGTTGCCCGCGAACCTCGCTATTGCCGTGAAGCCGGAGTTGTCGTATGTGCGGGCGAAGACTAACGGCGGCGAGGTTTGGATCGTGGCGGAGGGATTGGTCGAGCAAGTCGCAAAAACGTGCGGCGTCGAGTTGACCATCGAGCAGAAAGTCCTGGGCCGCGAGTTGGAAGGCATGGTCACACGGCATCCGTTCATCGAACGCGATTCGCCGATCATACTGTCGCCGTATGTGACGCTGGAACAAGGGACGGGTCTGGTGCACACGGCGCCAGGCCACGGCGCGGAAGATTACGAGATCAGCCAGAAGTACGGGCTTGAAACGCTCGCGCCGGTGGACGATGGCGGCGTGTTTACGGCTGAGGCGGGACAGTTCGCGGGACAGTTCGTATTCAAGGCCGACCCGGTGATCGTCGAGCATCTGCGAAAGATTGGCACTCTGGCGGCAGATGCGCCGGTGTCGCACTCGTATCCGCATTGTTGGCGGTGTAAACAGCCGATCATTTTCCGGGCGATGGAACAGTGGTTCATCGCGCTGGATCACCGCGGCTTGCGCCAGAGCGCGCTTGATGAACTAAAGAAAGTCCAGTGGGTGCCCGCGTGGGGCGAGAACCGGATCTCGGGCATGATCCAGCAACGACCGGACTGGTGCATCTCACGCCAGCGGGCATGGGGCGTGCCGTTGCCGTTCCTGGGCTGCGGCGGGTGCGGCAAGATGATTTTGGATCGCGGTCTTATTCTGAAGTTCCGCGAGCTGGTGGTAAAAGACGGCGTGGACATCTGGTTTGAGCGGAGCGTGCGCGAGTTGTTCGGCAACGTGAAATGCCCACACTGCGGAGCGGAGAAACTGGAGAAGTGCCCCGATATCATGGATGTGTGGCTGGAATCGGGCGTGAGTTACAGGGCCGTACTCAAGACGCGAAAGGAACTGGGGCATCCCGCGGACATGTATCTGGAAGGCAGCGACCAGCATCGCGGCTGGTTCCAGTCATCGTTGTTGACCGCGATGGCCACCGACGGGCGCGCGCCGTTCAAGACGGTCGTGACGCACGGATTCATCGTGCGGCGCATGGAGGAGACGGGCAAGATAAAAAAGATTTCCAAGTCGGGAGGCAAACCTGCCAATGCCGAGGATTACACCAACCGTTACGGCGCGGACGTGCTGCGGTTGTGGGTGACCTCGGAAAATTATCATGACGACGTTCCGCTGTCGGACGAGATTTTCGCGCGGATCGGCGAGACGTATTTCAAGATTCGGAACACGTTGCGCATTCTGCTGGCGAACCTGTACGATTTCGAGCCGGTAAAGCACGCGGTGGCGACGGAGAAGTTGACAATAATTGACCGCTGGCTGTTGTCGCGGTTACAGGCGCTGGTTGCGGACCTTACCGAGGCATACGAACGATACGAGTTCCACCGGGTCTATCACCTGATCAACGCATTTTGCGCGGTGGAATTATCGTCCTTTTACGTTGACGTAATGAAGGATGCACTGTACACACTTGCGCCCAATTCGGCTGCACGGCGCTCGTCGCAGACGGCGATGCAGCAGGTTGTCGAGACTCTGGCGAAGTTGATCGCGCCGGTAATGCCGTTTACGGCGGAAGAAGTGTGGAGCTTCGTGCCGGGGCGCACGCAGGAGTTGGTGCACCTGGCGGAGTTTCCCGCTGCGGATGCGCGGTTGCGGGACGCGACGCTGGAATCGCGGTGGGAAAAACTGATGCGGATTCGCGAAGTCGTGATGGTGGAACTGGAAAAGGCGCGGCAGACGGGTTCGATCGGCAAGTCACTGGAAGCGCAGGTACTCATCGAGCCTGACAGCGATGCGACGGGCGAGTTGCTGAAGCAGTTCTCGCCGGTGCTGGAAACGGTGCTGATTGTTTCGCAGGCGCAGATCGGGAAGCCGACGGGCGGCGCGTTGCGCGTCAGAGTCAGCCGGTCATCGGGACAAAAATGTGTCCGTTGTTGGCGCTGGAGCGAAGATGTGGGTAAGGGCGGCACGGGCGCCGAATTGTGCGGGCGATGCGCCGATGTAGTGAAAGAGTTGGCAAAAACAAAGCCATAAGGTCTGTGGAGAATTCTTAAATGAAGAACCAAAAGAAGATCGCGAAGAAAAACCGGACGATCCCACATCTCAAGGTCAAGCGGACCAAACCGGCCAAGCCGTCACCTGTGGCGAAGGTTCAAAAGGCGAAACCTGTCGCAAGGAAGGTGCAAACGCCGCCGCCTGTCGAGCAACCGCGCAAAGTCAAGCTGCCAAAGAAGCAGGCGGCGAAGTACCGGCGGTTATTGATAGACTTACGCGATCATCTGATCGACGAAGTGAGTTTCCTCTCCACCGACAACTTGAAACGCAGTCAGCGCGATGCATCCGGCGAGTTGAGCGGTTACAGCACGCACATGGCGGAAGCTGGCACGGACAGTTTCGACCGCGAATTCGCATTGAGCCTTGTGTCAAACGAGCAGGAGGCGCTCTACGAGATCGAGGAAGCAGTGAAGCGGCTTGAACAGTCCACGTTCGGCCTGTGCGAGATTTGCGAGAAACCGATTCGCAAAGAGCGGCTGGAAGCGGTGCCGTTCGCGCGCTTGTGTGTGCAGTGCCAGTCGCAGGTCGAGAAGACCCGACACCGGTCCTCGCAGACTACTCCAGTATTCAGCGAAACGGCGGATGAGGAAGGCAGCGATGCGGAGGACGCGGGGGAATAGCCCTCCGCGGGACTGGATTTGAACCGGGTGTTGCTCATCGCAGCAGCGATCGCGGCGACGGACCAGTTAACAAAGTGGCTGGTGATGTTTTATCTCCAGCGGGAGGAATCCTACGTTGTCATCAGCAGCTTTTTTAACATGGTTCGCTGGACCAACACCGGCGCGGCGTGGGGGATTCTTCAGGATCGCAACTTCGTTCTCACCGTGATCTCGGTGATTACCATTCTCGCGCTGTATTTGTTTCGTCACTCCTTTCAGTTCAACCGCATGCTCGGGCGACTGGCGCTTTCCATGATCGCTGGAGGCATCGTAGGGAACCTGATTGACCGCGTCAGGTTGGGACATGTGGTGGATTTTTTGGATTTCCACGTCGGGCGGCACCATTGGCCGGCGTTTAATGTGGCGGACGCGGCGATCTGTGTCGGCGTCGCGCTGTACATACTCGATTCGTGGCGGGCCGAGCATGAAACGGCCGGAAAGACGGAGCAAACCGAGACTCCGACACAGGATTGAGACTTACAACTCAACCATGGCCCGCTGGCGTTGGCGGAACGTCGCAACTGACCTGCAGCCGCACCGGCGCAACTTCCCGGCCATCTCCGTAAATTTGAATCCGACCTGCGACGGTTCGTGCGCATCCGAATTCACCGTCAACGGAATCTTCAGCAGAATCGCCTGCTCGATGATTGGTAGGCTCGGATACGATTCAGGCTTGGCCAGTTCGGGATGACGATGTCCCGAGGTATTGATCTCCAGACATAAATCGGCCCGGTCAATCTCCGCCAATGTGCGCCGCAGATCGCCGTCCAGAGGCGCGGGAAGGGATCGGCCGGACCGTTTTACCACATCGAAGTGGGCGACAACATCGCACAACCCGCTGCTCGCCAGTTTCCGCACCAGCTCGAAGTAACGACGGTACAACGCCGTCGCGTCCCCGGTGAAACGTCGCGGCCAAGAACTGACCCGGCATTCAGAATCAAGATAATGGACCGAGCCGAGAATATAATCCCACGGATATCGCGCGATCATCTTCTCGCAGTACGCTTCGAGTCCCTCGATGTAATCCATCTCGATGCCGAGCAACATTTCGATCTGGCCGCGGTAGCAATCGCGTAACCGCAGAACGTCGGCGACGTAGTCGTCCAGTTCCGATTCGTCCATGCGGACATTGGCGGCAAGCTTGTTTGGCAGTGGATTATGGTCGGCAAAACCGACCTGGCGCAGGCCGAGTTGGCAGGCGTGTTCGACGTACGCCTCCAGCGGCCCCTTTGCGTGTTTGCATCGGGGCGTATGCAAATGATAATCGGAAGTGATAGACATCAGAATGACCGAATGTAGCCGTACCGGGCTTCGTTGACAATCTCCGGTGCGGTCTCTAGTATGCGGCGCATGGAATCGCCCGTGGTCTTTTCCTGCCGTGGCCAGCAAATCGTCGGGATGCTCCATCTGCCCGACAAGCGCGGACGTTTTCCTGTTGCGCTGCTTTTGCACGGGTTCACCGGCACGAAATCCGAGATTCACCGGATGTTCGTCAAGCTGTCACGCGAACTGGCTGCACACGGCGTGGCCAGTCTGCGGTTTGATTTCCGCGGGTCGGGTGACAGCGCGGGTGAGTTCGAAGAGTTGACGGTGCGTTCGGAGATCGCCGACACGCTGGAGGCCATCAAGTTTCTGCGGCGTCATCGGCGTATTGATTCCCGGCGCTTGGCGCTGATCGGCTTGAGCATGGGCGCGGCTGTCGCGGCACATCTGGTCGGTCGCGAAAAGGTGCGATGCAAATCGCTGGTGCTCTGGGCACCAGTGGCCGAGGGCGAGGGAATCCTTGATGATTTGTCCACGCCGGAGGCGGTCGCGGCGCTGGCGCAAACCGGGATCACCGATTACGGCGGGAACCTGGTAGGTGTCGCGTTCGTTCGGCAATTTGCGGAGATGAAACCGTTGCGCGAGATCGTCAAGGCCAACTGTCCGGTTCTGATCGTGCACGGGGAGAGCGACGAGACCGTCTCCGTGGAACAGGCCGACATGTACGAGCGGGCATTGCGGACCGCCAAGCGCGTTGTTAAAAAAGTCACCATCCCCGGCGCGGATCACACGTTCAACCGTTACATCTGGGAGCGGCGCGCAATCACCGAAACCGTGGACTGGTTGGGCGAAACGCTGTAGTTGGCTGCATCTGCGTCGGAACGATCAAGGTGAGCGACTGCATGGTTTGGCCCCAGCATCTCAATCTCCGCACTTCCTGTGTGGTAACACAAAAACAGCTAGAATAGCACCAGCGCAACCGGCAACGGTCGCTCGAACCCACATCGAGGAAAACTCCTGTCGTATGCCCATCAGAACTCCAAAGCAAACGACACCGACAATGAAACGGAGAATCTGTGGACCAGTTATTCTGGGGCGCTTGCCTGATTGATTCTCATTCATCTTGTCTCAACAAGCCTTTCTCTTGCGATGCCAAACAGTGTTAATAGCACAAACTCAATCTGTCCTATCCCGGATAGCAGCCGGCAAAAGACAAACCCAGTCGCTTACCGGTTCTGATGGTGGCAGTCTAAGGTTCTGGCAAACCCGTGTCAATTCTGCTTCGCTGGCGTTGGGAGAAGCCAGAGCGCTCCGCGATGGCGGGACCGCGAGTCTTGGGGTGGCACAGTAACGCGGGCGTCTCGCCCGTAACTTCCGAAATACAGAACGGGCGAGACGCCCGCGCTACTGCGGATGCGTCCGGGACGGACGCCGCTACACCGGCACGGCGGGCGAGTCCGTGGCTAACCAAACAGCCGCAATTGGCAATCAATCCAACGGATGTTAGTATGACAACATGCCCTTTCAACTCGTCAGCAAGTTCAAGCCACGCGGCGATCAGCCGGAAATGGCGGTCGGCCTTCGGCAATCGGCGCTCGACTGCGGCTTGCACTGAACGCATAAACTTAGTAGCTAGAGGCGATGAAGGATTTCCGGCAACTTGATGTCTGGCGCATCGCTCAGGAGTTGGCCGTGGCCGTCTACCGGCTGACGGCCCATTTCCCGAAGGAAGAACGGTATGGATTGACGGACCAATTACGACGGGCCGTTATCTCAATCCCGACCAATCTAGCCGAAGGGTGCGGTCGGGCAGGCGATGCTGATTTCGCGCGATTCGTACAGATTGCATTTGGATCGGCATGTGAGTTGGAGAGCCTGCTATTGCTTTGCCAAGAACTCGGATTTCTGAAAGCCGCAGACTACGACTTGACACAGAGGAAGCTGGTCAGTGTCAAACGCATGCTGGCGGCTCTTCTGAAGAAGCTGAGAGCCGAACACTGACCGCTGAGTGCCATGTCCTTTTCCCTAGTCAGCAAGTTCAAGCCACGCGGCGACCAGCCACAGGCGATCAAGGCGTTGACTGAATCGCTTTTGGCGGGTAACCGCCACCAGACGTTGCTTGGCGTGACGGGCAGCGGCAAGACGTTTACAGCCGCGCACGTCATCGCGGCGCTTGACCGGCCGACCCTTGTCGTCTCTCACAACAAGACGCTGGCGGCGCAACTTTTCAGCGAGTTCAAACAGTTCTTTCCGCACAATGCCGTCGAGTATTTCGTCAGTTATTACGACTACTACCAGCCCGAGGCGTATATCCCGCAAACCGACACCTATATCGAGAAAGACGCCAGCATCAACGAGCAACTCGAGAAATTGCGGCTTTCGACGACCAGTTCGCTGCTCTCACGCCGGGATGTGATCGTTGTCGCCAGTGTGTCGTGCATTTACGGTTTGGGGTCGCCCGAAGATTATTTGGACATGATGGCAATGGTCGATGTCGGCACCCAGATGGCGCGGGATGATCTCCTGCGAAAGCTGGTGGACATGCAGTACAACCGGAACGACATCGAGTTCACCCGCGGCAATTTCCGCGTGCGCGGCGACACAGTCGAGCTGTGTCCCAGCTACAGTGAAGATGCCGTGCGCATCGAGTTCCTTGGCGATCGGGTCGAACGAATCACGCGATTCGACCCGCTCACGGGACACAAGCGCGATGAAGTGCGCGCAGTCTCGATCTATCCCGCCAAACACTGGGTCACGCCGTATCCAAAGATTCTCCGGGCCATTGACTCCATCAAGGATGAACTCAAGGAGCGGGTCGCGTGGTTCGAATCACAGAACAAGCTCGTCGAGGCACAGCGGATTCACTCGCGGACGATGTACGACTTGGAGATGCTCAAGGAAATTGGGTTTTGCCCGGGCATCGAGAACTATTCGCGGCATATCAGCGGGCGCGCGCCGGGTGAGCGACCCGGCACGCTGCTGGACTTCTTCCCGAAAGATTATCTGCTGGTCATTGATGAATCGCACGTAACGGTGCCGCAGATCGGCGGCATGTACGCAGGCGATCGTTCGCGCAAAACGACGCTCGCCGAGCACGGGTTTCGTCTGCCCTCGGCGCTTGACAATCGGCCACTGAACTTTGCTGAGTTCGAGAAATTGTTCGGGCAATGCATCTTCGCTTCCGCAACGCCAAGTCCGTACGAACTCCAAAGCAGCCCTGTCGTCGCGGAGCAGATTATACGTCCGACTGGACTGGTTGATCCCGCAGTAATCGTCAAGCCGCTCAGAGGCCAGATTGACGACCTGATCGAGCAATCGCGCGGCCGCGCAGAACGGCACGAGCGTGTATTGGTAACTACGTTGACCAAACGCACCGCTGAAGATTTGGCCGATTACATGCGGGATGTCGGCATCCGCGTCAAATACCTTCACAGCGAAATCGACACCATCGAACGCGTCGAAATCCTGCGCGGATTGCGGAAGGCTGATTTCGACGTGCTGGTGGGGATCAATCTGTTGCGTGAAGGACTAGACCTGCCTGAAGTATCATTGGTGGCTATCCTCGACGCTGACAAGGAAGGATTTCTCCGCAGCGCCACCAGCCTCATCCAGACCGCGGGCCGCGCAGCGCGAAACGTCAACTCCGAGGTCATTCTTTATGCCGATGTGATGACCGACTCGATCAAGAAATTCATCTCGACAACCGAGTACCGGCGGGAAAAACAGCTCGCCTACAACAAAGAGCATCACATCACGCCGAAGACGGTGAAACACGAACTTCAGTTGAGCCTCGCCGAACTGACGCAGGCGCGCGACGTGGAAGCGTCCGTGGTGCGCGAGACGCCGGGCGGTTATCGCACCGCTGAGTTGTTGCGCGAACTCGAAGCTGAAATGCTCGAAGCCGCTGAAAATTTGCAGTTTGAGAAAGCAGCCATACTCCGTGACCAGATTCAGGAACTGAAGAAATCCGGGGAATCGGGCGATAAACCGACTGAACGACGCCAGGTCAAATACGACCGTAAATTACGAACAAAAGTACTGCAGCCACGGATACACACTGATAAGCACAGATAAGAAATCCGTGTCCATTTGTGTTCATCTGTGGCTAAATACCACCTATGCTGAACGTAGAGACCATCAACACCATTGTTCGCGCTGCGCTGGCTGAGGACATCGGCGCGGGCGACATCACGACTGAAGCTGCCATCCCGGCCGATGCGCGTGCTGAAGCCGCCATTGTCGCCAAGGAACCTTGCGTTGTTGCAGGCTTGGCGCTGGTCGAGGCGGTCTTCCATGAACTCAATTACAAGGTGCAGGTGAAACTGCTTGTGAACGATGGCGACATCGTCGAGCCGGGATCGCGTGTCTGTCATCTCAGCGGCCCGGCCCGCGCAATCCTCACCGGCGAGCGCACCGCACTGAACTTTCTCCAACGACTGTCTGGTGTCGCCACATTGACGCGCCAGTTTGTGGAGGCTGTAACAGGAACAAAGGCGAAGATTCTCGACACACGCAAGACCACGCCGACACTGCGGATATTGGAAAAATACGCCGTCGCGGTTGGTGGCGGCCAAAACCATCGGATGGGGTTGTTCGATGCGATGATGATAAAAGACAATCACCGCGTGGTGTTGGCACGGTTGGGTCCGCAAGCGATTGCCGACGCTGCGGCGGCGGCGCGCAGAAATCATTCCACCGCGCCCATCATCATCGAAGCCGACACGTTGGAACAGGTTGAAGAAGCCATCGCCGCCGGGGCCGACCACATCCTTCTGGATAATATGACGCCGACCGAACTGCGCAAGGCGGTAAAACTGGTCGATGGCCGCGCCAAGACCGAAGCCAGCGGCGGTGTCCGTCTCAGCAACATTGCCGCCATCGCTGCCTCCGGTGTCGACTACATCTCCGTCGGCGCGCTCACTCACTCAGCGCCAGCGGTGGATTTCTCGATGGAGATGGCGGATGAATCGCTCGTGTAGCTGGAGCTTCTAAGCCCGCCGCAGACGTTCTCGCAACCAGATTAAGCCACAGCCAACGGTTGCTCCCAACGCCCAGGAGGCGGCGCCCGCCGCGGCCGATAGAGCCAGAAGACCCATGTACAGGCAGCCCAGCGAAATCCAATTCCCACTCACAAACCGGTGGCTGAACTCGGACAACTGCGGAGCACCTTGACTAGGAATCGATGCTACTGTCAGCCAAGCGAGACTCGCCACGAATAGGACCAAGCAGATGCAGTTTATTACGAGCATGACCGCACCTCCCTGAGCACAAGCGAGTATCCGTTCTGAAGCGCGCGTCGATCGCGGGAAGGCCAATGTCAGTGCAAATGCTCCAATCCATGCCCCGAAACCGCCGGGTAACGCCGAAATGCAGAATAAAGGCTTCATTGCCAGTACAGTGTACGCGAATGGGGTTGAAATTCCTCCGCCTTTGGCAAGTTCATTCTCGGCTATACTTGGGAAAACCCAGCCACCAATCGTGAGTGACCAAGCCAACCCCGACCAAAAACCGCAGCGCACTGTAAACTGGCCCAATAACTGGGCGCGGTCTGCTGTCACAGTGGTACACCGTCCCACAACGCGTCGGAAGAGTAGCCATGGTATTAGAAGTATGATGGCATAGAGAGGAAACACCCAAAAACCTAATAGGTTGTAGAGTTGTACCTGCAACATCATAGAGCCGCAACAGAGCAAAAGGGTGACCACACACAATGTCCCACCTTTCTTTGCGATTGGCGGACCATCGGCCTCCAGCATCTGCTTCTCAAGTGCATTGCGCTGAAGCCGTAGTGACCTAAATAGAAAGCATAGGAGAAATGCTGCACCTGAGCACCCCAACCATTGCACTAGTTCTGTCAGCCTCAAGGTTCTACTGACTTGAACTAAGAAAAGTCCCATTGTAAATGCGAGCACACCAAACAAGACATCCACCTTGTCAAGATTCCAGCCAAGCATGGAGCCAGTTTTTGCCTTGTCTGGAACAGTCACCTTGACGCGCCTCGTAACAAGATAACCCGTAGCGAATAGCGCCCCGACACCCGAATAAATAGAGAGCGCCATTCTCTCGACAGCGGGAACTAGCATGGCCACCAACTCAACAAACCTGGGTTTGGCCTTTTGAGAAGCCGCCCAAGCATATAACGGCGCGTTGGCCCAGATTGCTGCGATGGGCACATAGATGCCGACAAACCAGCATGTCGCAAATATCATCACGGCGCTGCCGCGCTCGTAGCCGTGACGACAATATTTCTTTCCCAGAGCGGTTACCGTGAAAGAGCCTGCAAACGCACTCAGGACGAGTATGGAAAGATTCCGGCCGTTGAGATGGATAGGGTTGATTCTGCCGGCATACGCCACCGCAAACGCGAGCAGCCAAGCGGCAAGCCCGACAACCACGCTTCGCGCGGTGGTGATCACGCCGCAGTTGTAATCACCCCGTCCGCATTCGCCAACACGGTAGAATCTTCTTACGTTTTGCGCTATCTGTCGTTACTGTAGCCGCGCAATGGGTTCAGGCGCGGCGATTCTGAAAACGTTTTATCGGGCGGCGGGGCAGTTTGTGCCGACAACACAGTTGGCGAAATTGTCGCGAACGCCTCCTGAGAAGATTGCCATCGAAGCGGCCGAACTCGAACGGCTCGGGTACGTCATCGAATTACATCCACATCGCGGGTATCGGTTGATAGAAAGCCCCGATCGGCTGATGGCGGACGACTTGGAAGCGCGCCTCGACGCTGTCGAGGCAAGCCTTGAATCCGTGAGAGATGAGTGGGACTCAACGCTGAATCGCGACAAGAATGTCGCTCCTGCAAGAGCGGCCAAAATTATCGGGTCGGATATTTTGGTGTTCGAGGAGACGGCGTCTACCAACGACGTGTGCGAACAACTTATGCGGAGCGGTGGCCGCGATGGATTGGTCGTGTTTGCCGAGTCCCAAACGCACGGGCGCGGAAGGCGCGGGCGGGTGTGGACGTCGCCACGTGGGAAAGGATTGTGGTTTTCGGTACTGCTGCGGCCGCAGTTGCCGACTCCCGCCGCACAACGGATCACCGTAGCGGCCAGCGTGGCAGTGGCACTGGCCATGCGGGAAACAAGCGGGTTGAATGCGCGGATCAAGTGGCCCAACGACGTGACAGTGCAAGGAAAGAAACTCGCCGGGATATTGGTGGAAACAAGCACCTGTATCGAGCAGAGTACCAACAAGGTTGATGGCTCAGCGCCATCGGGACAGGGTGTTATTCTGGGCATCGGCATCAATGTAAATTGTCAGCAGGATGAGTTTCCGCCCGAGTTGGCGGAGATCGCCACGTCGTTGCAGATGGCGACGGGCAAAGCGCAGAATCGGCCTGCGCTGGCGGCAGCAACATTGCGGGCGCTGGACCAGTGGTATCGGGCCGCGTTGACGGAGTTCGACACCGTGACCGATGAATGGGCGCGGTTGAGCACGACGCTGGGCAAGCAGATCTCCGTCACGGTTGGCACACGACGGATCGAAGGCTGCGCGCAGGCGTTGGACGGCGATGGCGCGTTGTTGGTCCGAAAGGACAACGGGCACGTGGAACGCATGTTGGGTGGAGACTTGGCACATGAATTATAGCCAATACCGCAGTTGCGGGGTTGACATAACGCGTCGTAAAATGAACGTCATGGGTGTATGTGGCGGGATGCACACAGCAAATTTATGAATAAGAAGTTGCTACTGATTGATGTGGGCAACACCAACACGGATTTCGGGTTGGCTACGGCGCGCCGTGTTCTGCGGACCGTGACCGTGCCGACTTCGAAGCTTTCGCGTGCGCGCCTGCCGTTCCGCACCGATAAACTTGACGGCGTCGTACTGGCCTCCGTGGTTCCCAATGCCACGCGGAAACTGTTGCGCTGGCTGCCGCGAAGAACAATCGTCGTGAACGCGAAGATCAATCTTGGCGTCGGCGTGCCGTGCCGTAATCGCCGTCAAATTGGCGCGGACAGGCTGGCAAACGCGGTCGCCGTGGCGGAGTTGTACGGTTCGCCAGCTATTGTGGTGGATTTTGGGACGGCAGTGACGTTCGACGTGGTGAACGCGCGGTGCCAGTATATCGGCGGCGTCATAGCACCCGGGTTGTCGGCCATGACCGATTATCTGCACGAGCGGACGGCGTTATTGCCCCACATTCAGGTTCGAGAACCGCGATCGGTGGTCGGCAAAAATACCATCGGGGCGATGGAAGTGGGCGCGGTGATTGGTTACCGCGGATTGGTAAAGGAAATCCTTGCGGCACTACGGCGCGAGCCGGGTTTGCACAACGCGGTGGCGGTGGCAACCGGCGGGTACGCGTCCTTGATCGCGCGCCAGGTACCGGCGATCCAGTGCGTGAATCCGTTGTTGACCCTGGAAGGACTGCGGCTGATCGCAGTCCGAAACTTCATGTGACCACGGATATGCGGATAACACCGAGAAAAAAACTCTGTGCACTCTGTGTCTCTGTGGTTAAAGTCTGTGTTTAATGAACCGTATTGATGCAAAATTCCGCGCCTTGCGCGCTGCGCGCCAGAAAGGTTTCATCGCCTATATCTGCGCGGGCGACCCGAACCTGAAAGCGACGGCCAAATTGGCGGTGGCGCTGGAACAGGACGGCGTGGACGTTCTTGAATTGGGTGTGCCGTTCAGCGATCCATTGGCCGATGGCGTGGTGAATCAGCTCGCCGCCGAACGCGCGCTGCACAGCGGCACGACGTTGAACGGCGCGCTGGAAACCGTGACAGAATCGCGCCAACGCGGCTTGCAGATCCCCATCGTGTTTTACGCGTACTACAACCTCATTCACCGTCATGGATTGAAGCAATTCGTCCGCGACGCCGCCACAGCCGGTGTGGACGGCGTGCTCGCGCTGGATTTACCTCCCGAAGAGGCGGACGGATACGAGCGATTGATGAAAGACGCCGGCGTGCATCCAATCCATCTGGTTGCGCCGACAACGCCCGAGGCGCGCATCGCGAAAATCGCGCGGCACGCTGCGGGGTTCATTTACTACGTTTCGCGCGAAGGCGTCACCGGAATGCAGAAGACAATGTCGAACTCGATTGCGCCAATGGTGACCGCGATTCGCCGTCATACGAACCTGCCGGTGGCAGTCGGTTTTGGGATTTCGACGCCTCAACAGGCGCGCGCAGTTGCGCAAACGGCTGATGCCGTGGTGGTCGGCAGCGCGATTGTTAACCAGATCGCTCGGCTCGGTAAAGACAAGCGGCTCGCGCCCAAGGTCGCACGGTTTGTGGCGGCGATGGTTCAATCTGTGAAGCCGAGTCCGCGAGACCTGCGAAGCAAATTAGTGTAATCCGTGGATACGGATGATAATTCTTGGGGTAGATTTCGGCAGTAAACGAGTCGGTCTTGCGATCAGTGACGAGACCGGGACCATCGCGCTGGCGATTGGATACCTCGACGGCGGCGGCGTGAATACAGTGTCGCGCGAAATAGTGCGCGTCGCCACTAAACGCGGCGCGAGCACGATTGTGGTCGGCGTACCGGTGAGATTGGACGGCACAGCGAGCCCGCAAACGGAGCGGACGCTGCAGTTTATCGCGGCATTGGAGACGGCGACTGCAATCCCCGTCAAACATTGGGATGAACGGTTGACCACGGTGCAGGCCGAACGGGTACTGTTGGAAGGCAACGTGCGACGCCAGCAACGCAGGGAGAAACGAGACCAACTTGCCGCCCAAATCATGCTGCAGAGTTACCTCGATGCGCACAGCGAGAACTGTAGCGGCGGTCTGTGACCGCCGTCGGCGCTCATAGAGCGCCGCTACAACCGATGAAACATCGCCATTTCAAGCTCACCATCGCCTACGACGGCATGGCGTATGGCGGCTGGCAACGGCAACCGAACGCAGTTACGGTACAGGAACTCATCGAAAAGTCGCTAATCAAGATCGCTGGCAAGCACGTTGTCATCCACGGTTCGGGCCGCACGGATGCTGGCGTGCACGCTAGGGCGCAGGTCGCCAGTTGTTCACTTACCACTCACCACTCACCACTCACTATCCTTCGCGCTCTCAACGCCAACCTGCCCGAAGACATCCGCATGCTCCGCGTTCAGGAGGTTGATGCTAAGTTCCACGCCAGGTTTTCCGCGCGTAGCAAGGAATACCGCTATCAGATTGATTGTGGCGCGGTAGCCGACCCGTTTCTTCTGCGATACGCGTGGCATCATCCCCGACACTTGCAGGTCGGGGCAATGCGCCGCGCGGCACGGTTGTTGAGGGGGCGACATGATTTTGCGGCGCTCTCGGCAAATCCGATGCGGCCGGCGTCCCGCGCTCGCGGGACGGTGCGCACGATCTCAAAACTCACTGTGAGCAAACGTGGCGACCTACTGACCATCTCCGTCTGCGCCGATGGTTTCCTCTACAAGATGGTGCGCTCAATCGTCGGCGCATTGGTCAAAGTAGGCGAAGGGAAACTGACTGTCGATGAGTTGGGCGACCTTGTGCGCAGCAAAAAGCGCACGGCAGCTGTTGAGACAGCACCGGCGAGGGGATTGTTTCTATGGCGAGTAAAGTATTGAACCACGAAGGGCACGAAGTTCACGAAGCTCGTGCATTCTTCGTGGGCTTCGTGGTGAATAATGAACGTTGTCCTGGTTGAACCGGAGATTCCGCCGAACACGGGTAACGTGGCGCGGTTGTGCGCTGCGACCGGGGCCACGCTGCATTTGGTCGGACCGCTTGGGTTTCGGCTGGACGACAGGGAACTGAAGCGGGCGGGGATGGATTATTGGGAGCACGTGACGTGGAAGTATTGGAAGACATTGGAAGAACTGCGGACCGCGAATCGCGAAGTGCGAAGTGATAAAGAACAACCCAAGTTTTACTACGTGACGACGAAGTCTAAACGCCCGCACACGGAGCCACGCTACAAGTGGGGCGATTATCTGGTGTTCGGCAGAGAAACAGCAGGACTGCCGAAGACGCTTCTCGATGCGAACCCGGAAACAATGATCACCATCCCGATGTTCAATCCAGAGGCGCGCAGCCTGAACCTGGCGACAGCAGTGGCAATTGTGTTGTACGAAGCAATGCGGCAGGTGAAAGAATTTTAAATTTCACGCAAAGTCGCAAAATCGCCAAGCGGGTGCTGTTCTTATGTGTACTTCGCGGCTATGCGTGAACTTATTTCTTCGGCGCGGATTTATTGAACATATCGAACAGTCCTTTGCCGGCCTTTTGGACCGCGTCGCCGGCACCTTTGACAGCGCCACCAACGCCTTTGACCAAGTCGCCTGCAACTTCACCAACCGGTCCCAGTATCGCCTTCATGACAAGCGCGGTGATGCTGCTGGACTCGGTCACGTTTTTGATTTCAATGTCGCGATCGAGCGTGATCTTGACATCAGATGGGAGACCGTTGACGTACTTCCTCTTTATGATCGTACCCACGTGCGCTCGCACTACGTCAACCTGGTATTTCGCCTTCTTCTCCTCCGTCGGCTTTTCTGTTCCCTCAGGAGTTGCTTTGGCTGGCGGGGAGACTTTGGCCTGCAACGCGTTGGCGTTGGACTCGCCTTTCTCGTCCTTGACGAGCAGCAACTGTTCAACGTTGACGACGATCTCGTTGATGTGCGGCGTGCTGCTTAGCATGGATAATGTCCGGTAGTTCACCTTTAAGTTTGGCATATCTACGAAGACTCCGCCATGAAACTCGGGCGGGTTCGTTAGTTTCAGGTTTTTGACTTCAAGCTTCCCACCGAACAGATCCACGTTGACCGAGCCGATCTCCAGCGGGAAACCCGTGACCTTTGTAACGCCGACCTCCACTGCCTTGCGGGCAATGAAATTGCGGGCGAGGAACAGGATTACGAGGAGGGCGACAACTACCAGAACGACACGGATGAGAAGCTTCTTCAGTGTCTTCATAAGTTGCTTTTACTCCCGCCGCCGATGACAATCAATCCCGAATCGTTCAAGGTAAAGCTCATGGTAAAACTCGGCGCACATATGTCAATCGCGGGCGGCCTGCCGCGCGCCATCGAGCGCGGGGTGTCCATCGGCTGCAACGCGGTACAGATCTTCCTCAAGAACAACATGCAGTGGGCGGGTCGGCATTTGGCCAACGAAGAAGCCCACCAGTTCCGGTCCCAACAGAGCGAGAGCAGCATCGGACTGGTGTTCGCACACAGTTGTTACCTCATCAATCTGGCCGCGCCGGTGGAACGCCTTCGCGCGCGCTCGGTCGCGGCGTTGACAGACGAGGTGAACCGAGCCGATCTGCTGGGCGTGCCGTTCATCGTGGTACATCCGGGCGCGCACATTAGCGGTGACGAAACAGCAGGATTGCGGCGCGTCGCGCGAAGCATGGACGAGGTTTTTGCAGCAACCCGGAACAGCCGCGTTAAGATCGCGCTGGAAACTACGGCTGGGCAAGGAACTTGTCTGGGACATCGGTTCGAGCATTTGGCCGGGATTATACAGCTCGCTGGCGACGCGTCGCGGCTGGCGGTATGTGTGGACACGTGCCATATCTTCGCGGCGGGCTACGACATTCGAACGGCCCGCGCGTATAAAAGGACAATGATGCAACTCGATAGGATCATCGGTCGCGAGCATGTGATCGCTTTTCATCTGAACGACTCGAAGACGCCGCTCAATTCACGAGTGGACCGGCACGAACACATCGGCAAAGGCCATTTGGGGTTGGCGGCATTTCGTTGCGTGCTTCGCGATCCTCGCTGGGATGGTTTGCCGATGGTCCTGGAAACTCCGAAAAGCGCCGACCTGCACGAGGATGTCGCTAATCTGCGCGCGCTACGGAATTTACTTCACCACGAAGAGCACGAAGGACACGAAGCTTCGTGATCTTCGTGTCCTCTGTGGTGAATGAGATTGCCTGTTGTCTCTCAGCGCATCGAATGCGGAGGTCCCGTCGCGTTGACAAACCATACGTTTTAGATAAGGTGCCTTGGGAACTGAGAGAACGATGAACGTGCCAGCAGATAGGGTCCAGTTGCAGCGGCGTGTGCGCGAGTTGAAAGAGCAGCGCAACGCCGTCATCCTCGCGCACAACTATCAGGCGCCGGAGATTCAGGACGTGGCGGATTACGTCGGTGACTCACTTGGCTTGTCGTTCAACGCCAGGGAATCACGGGCGGACGTGATCCTGTTCTGCGGCGTGCATTTCCTGGCCGAGCCAGCCAAGATTGTTAACCCGGCCAAGCGCGTTATCATTCCAGACCTCGAAGTTGGTTGTTCACTTGCCGATTCGTGCGATGCGAACGCGCTGGCCAAGTGGCGGGCGGAACATCCCGGCGTGGTTATCGTGGCCTATATCAACTGCACTGCCGCAGTCAAAGCGCAGGTGGACATTATCTGCACCTCCGGCAACGCGGTGAAAGTTGTGAACTCCATCCCGCGCGACAAACAGGTTTTGTTCTGCCCCGACGAGAACCTTGGCCAATGGGTGATGGAACAGACCGGCCGCAAACTTCTCCTCTGGCCCGGCGTTTGCCACGTGCACGTCAAGTTCACCGCCGAGTCGCTGGCCACACTGCGCGCGAAACATCCCGGCGCGAAAGTAGTCGCGCATCCCGAATGCCTGCCGGTCGTGCGTTCCATGGCCGACAAAGTTTGCTCGACCGAAAAGATGATCGCGTACTGCAAGGCATCGCAGTCAAAGGCGTTCATCATTGTGACCGAGAGTGGCATGTTACACCGGCTCCGCAAGGAAGTGCCTGGTAAAGAATTTGTCGCCGGGCCGACCGACACCTGTAGTTGCAATGAGTGCGAGTACATGAAGAAGAACACGCTGGAGAAATGCGTCGCCGCGCTGGAAAACCTTTATCCTGAAATCATCCTCGACGAAGACATCCGCCGCCGCGCCCTCGTGCCGATTGAGCGGATGCTGGCGCTGGGACGGTAGCGGGAAGCTTTCAGCTGTCAGCAATCAGCCGTCAGCTCTCAGCCAGCAGTTGTCAGTCGTCAGTTTTCGGTTCTGAAAAGAATTCGGGTTCGCTAAACAAGGGTGCATTTGGACACTGCCGCCATTATCCGATATGTCACCCTGAGCATAGCGAAGGGTCTCTGTTGTTTCGGCCCTGCAAATAGAAGACAAAGACCGAGATTCTTCTCCCGCGACTGCGGGATCAGAATGACAAGGCTTTGGAATCTGGTGTCAGTGCCGGGATGTGCCCCATAACAATGCAGCCGTTACTCCCACCTTTACTTCGGAGCATGAGTCGGTCATCTTATGGCTCAGACGATTGGTGAACAATGATCTGCGCGACCACAAGCCTCGGTCTGCATTTCCCGACCAGGCTGCGAATACGCAGTTCATTAGAACAATAGGCGGATGAGGCGATGAATCTTCTTGAGTGGCTATTCAAACCGATTCAGCCCTTTGTATGGCATCCAGAGCGGATCGCCGCTGTTGCTTGCGTTCTGTTCATTGCTTTCTTCGTGTTGCTCTCGCTTCGCCGATTTCGCAGTTGGCCGCTGCTCATTCCTGCGTGCGTTTGGGGTCTGTTTGCAGTTTGGGAGGCGTACTGCAAGGCTCAGAAGTACAACATCCGTGTTGATTTGTTACTGCTGTATCCCATTCTTGTTGTCGTTACGGTCTGGGGTGTTGCGATGGCATTCCGCTCACGTACTACAGCATGAGAGAGCCTATCCATGCAGTGGGGCGAACCATGTACGAGACTGTGTGAAAAGTCTTCCGGTTTAGCGAGAGTGCAGTCAAAATAGCGCTCTGCGAGCGCCGAGATTACGGGCGTCGGCGGTCACAGACCGCCGCTACGACTTTCAAACTGACTCGCATCTGCTCATCCTCGCAGCTTGAGTCGTCTCAGCGGTTCTGTTATCTGTGCGGCGCACATGATTCCTTCATTTCTAACAGCGATTTTGTGGTCGATGTCGGCGGTGTGTGCGACGCGGTCAACGCAATATCTGGGAAGCGCGCTGGCCAATCTGACCCGGCTGTTTCTGGGGGCAATCTTTCTGGCGGTGTGGGCGCATCTGTTTGGGAAAGGACTCAGCGGAGCGGGGTTGCGGTTCTTTATGTTGAGCGGGTTGGTGGGGTTTGGACTCGGCGACATCGCTGGTTTCGAGGCATTGCCGCGATTGGGATCGAGGCTGGGTATCTTGATTTTGCAATGCGTTGCCGCGCCGATTGCGGCACTGATCGAATGGTTGTGGCTGGGTACCATGTTGAGTCCGGTCCAAATTGCATGCGGATTGTTGATTCTTGTGGGAGTCGCAATTGCGGTGACGCCGAAGGACCATCTCCACATTGAGCGAAAGCGTTTGGTGTCGGGAGTTATTTTCGGATTGGTGGCGGCATTCGGGCAGGCTTTGGGTGCGGTGTTGAGCCGAAAAGCGTATCAGGTTACCGCTCTGGCGGGCCAGAGTATCGACGGAGGAACGGCGGCGTATCAACGCGTACTTGGCGGACTTGGTCTCGTGACATTGTATTTCATCGTCGTCAATGCGCGCGCGAAAGAATCTGTTTCGAGTTCAGCAAGCGCCTGGCGCGCGGCCTGGCCGTGGGTCATTTTCAACGCGTTGGCGGGACCGACGGTCGGCGTCGCTTGCTATCAATGGGCGCTGGCGACGACACCAAGCGGGATCGTGCTGCCGATTGTCGCCACCACGCCGTTGATCGTCATTCCGTTTGCCTACAAGATTGAAGGCGACCGCCCCGGCATGCGCTCAATCATCGGCGGAGCCATCGCGGTTGCAGGGGCGATTGCGTTGACAATGGTGAAGTGAAGCAGAGTATCCGAGACTTGAACGCATAATCACTTGTACAATACACGTGTATTGTGTGACTGATAATCATGAACCCAGCTTATGCGTGGGCTCCCAGCCCGTTTCAGCAATTATGGTTTCAGCTACTTCTTCGCCTTGGCGTACCGCGCCGCCACGGCATCCCAATCAACAATATTCCACCAAGCCGCAACGTACTCGGCGCGGCGGTTCTGATATTTTAGGTAGTAGGCGTGTTCCCACACGTCGCAGGTGAGCAACGGCACATCACCGGTCGTCATCGGATTCCCGGCGTTGCCGGTTTGAACGATGGCCAAAGTACCGTCCTTATTCTTCACCAGCCACGCCCAACCTGAACCGAACTGGGTCACAGCCGCTTGCGTGAGTTGCTGCTTGAAGTTGGCGAATGAGCCGAACGCCTTGTTGATCGCGGCTGCCAACTCACCAGTGGGTTCACCGCCGCCTTTTGGTTTCAGGGATTGCCAATAGAAGGTGTGGTTCCAGACCTGCGCCGCGTTGTTGAAAACCGGGCCTTGCGCCTTGAGAATAATCTGTTCCAGCGGCTGTTCGGCAAATTCGGTGCCGGGAATGAGTTTGTTGAAGTTGTCCACGTAAGTCTGGTGGTGTTTGCTGTAGTGAATCTCAACCGTTCGAGCGTCAATGTGCGGCTCCAACGCGTCATAGGTATACGATAATTTGGGCAGTTGATGAGCCATGGCATAACTCCTTTTGTTGCTCCCTTTGCTTTCCTAAGTTGTGGCAACGTAATAGTCTTCCGGGGCGGGCTTGTCAACGCGATGTCTTTCCTTTAATGTGCGCCCCCAATGGCTTGGCTGATTCAGCACACCAAACGCGCCGTTCGAATTGCAACGGCTGTTATACTTTTGTTGATTGCTACATGTCTGGGTTTTGTGCCAGGTATTCCCGGTTGGCCGTTGGCACTGGTTGCCCTGAGTATTCTCGCGGTTGATTTCGTATGGGCGCACAACCTGAAGATGAAGATTCGAGATCATACCAAAAAGGTCATGGACAAAATACGCGGCAAGAAACAACCCTAACGCGCAGCTTTGTCGTACCAATGTTCGCAGTACTCTTTGCTACGGACTTTCTTCTGCAAACTTAACCCAAAGCCGATCAGTTTCGTAATCATCTCCCAGAGCGGCGTCTGATCGATCTTGCGCGTCGAGGTGATAATCCAACCCTTTTTGATGAGATTAAACTTCTGGCTGCGTGGTTTGCTGATCTTCCGCAGGTCGTAGGCCAGTTGCAGGTCTTCAGCGGCGTACATGGATTCGTCAAAACCGCCGAACGACATGAAATCCTCCTTCCGGCAGTGCATCATGCCGACGCCAACCCGGCTGCACCTGACATAGATGCCCCATAGAAAAAAGAAAAAGCTGATTTTCAGGTTCCGCCGTTCCGGTTCTATCCACGTGCCGCCGCCAATAATCTTCGGGTCGCTGAGATGATCATGAATAAGGACGAGCAGGTTCTCGGTAACCTGATTGTCCGCATCGCAGAACGCGATAAACCTGCCCCGTGCCGCACGCGCGCCGGCGTTGCGGGCCTTGCCGATGTTGTTGACCGGCTCGAAGACGACAGTCGCGCCGTGGTCGCGCGCAACCGCGGCGGTGCGGTCGGTGCTGTTATTATCCACCACGATGAGTTCAATGGTCGCACCGCGCTCGCGCTCGTAAACCACACCGGCCCGCTTGAGTGATTCAAGCGCGCGACCGACGTATTTTTCTTCATTCCACGCAGGAATGATTATCGAAAGAGTGGGTTGCATGAACTCCTGAACGTTCAACTCACAACTTCCAACATTCAACAAACAACCTGTTTCATTATACCTGCCGACTGTCAAACGTTGAACGTTGAACGCTGAGTGTTGAAAGTTAAGGTGTTTTCCCCGGCTTTTCCGCCTCTTCAATCAGCATGACCGGGATGCCGTCGCGGATGGGGTAGCGCAGACCGCATTGCGGGTTGGTACAGACGATCATCTCGCCATCCAGCTTCACTTCCGCCTTGCACTGTGGACAAGCAAGAATCTCAAGTAATTCCTTATCGATCATAATCGTTCTCCTGCAGCGTGCAGCGCAGCGCGATACACCTCTTTGACAGCAACGCCAGCCTTCACTGCCGCTCGCTTGCACGATTCATATTCCGGCGCACTAGTCACTAGTTTGCCACCGCGCCGTCCAAGTTTCACATCAATTTTGCCGAACTTCGTCTTCACCTTGACGATCTCGCGTTGCAGCTTGTGACGGCGCACCTCATGAACGCGGACGCCAAAGCTCGTCGTGTGCGTCAACAACAGGCCGGCCATCCGTTCCACATCCGACAGCCCGCACAACACGGTCAACAGCGTGCCCGGGCGATTCTTCTTCATCTGCACGGGTGTCAGGAACACGTCCAGAGCGCCCACAGCGAGCAACCGTTCCATCACGTCGCTGAACAACTGCGGATTCATGTCGTCAATGTTCGTCTCCAGCACGCTAATCGTGTCCGCTTCGTCAGAGGATCGACTGGAGGCAGCCGACGCTACACCGAGCACCGCCCGCAGCACGTTGGGGGTAGTCTTTAGATCGCGGGTTCCAGCTCCGTAACCGATCTTCTCAATGGTCATCGCTGGCATCGGGCCGAATTCAGCACAGAACTCGGTGAGAAGCGCCGCGCCAGTCGGCGTAACGAGTTCGACGCGTTCGGACGACGACTGGGTGGGGCGCCCGCGAAGCAGTTCCAGCGTCGCCGGCGCGGGCAAAGGAAATCGTCCATGCGCAGTCTCGACGAGACCCGAACCTAGCGGCGGCGGCGCCGCATGGATTTCACTCACGCCAAGCGCCTTGACTGCCACGCATGCGCCGACAATGTCCACGATGGAATCCACAGCGCCGATTTCATGGAAGTGAATCTTTTTCAACGGAACCCCGTGAATTTTTGCCTCCGCCTCACCGATACGGCGGAACACGTTCAACGCCCGTTGCTTCACGCTGTCGGACAACGCGCTTTTCCGGATCATTGCCGCTATGTTGGAGTAGCTGCGGCTTGCCCGCCGTAGCCTTGGCAAAGGCGGGTGATGCGCAACATGCTTTGTTACGAAGCAATCGAATTTCGTCGCACGGATGTCCTGTTTGATGACGCGCTGAGTCAAAATCCTGTAGCCGTCCAATTTGAGTTTTGCCAGTTCGGTTCGAAGGACCCGCAGCGAAAGACCGAGATCAAGCATCGCGCCGAGAAACATATCGCCGCTTATGCCTGCAAAACAGTCGAGGTAGAGGAGTTTCATTAACAATAGGAATTATCCACGGATTTCACTGATTTTCACAGATTTTATTTGTTGCTTCACGTGATCTTTTAAATCTGTGGGCTATTCGATCCCGCTACGCCTTTTGCAAATTCACAGTCGTTTCGACCAAACATGAGGGTCGCGGCTGGCGTGGATGATGGCGATCACAATAATGGTGTCTCGCCGCTTCACATAGAAGACGCCAAATGGAAAGCGACGAGTGAGGGAGCGACGAACACTGCGATACAGCACCTGATATTGTCCCGGGTTACGGCGGATCGTAGCGAGGGTAGCTTCGACAGTGAAGAGAAACTAGGCTCCAAGACCAGCCAGTTGAGATTCGTACCAATCGTAAGCTTCTGTTAAGTCAGCCTCAGCTTCCGGGCGGATGATCATCCGATAGTTCATCGGCGAGCCAGGATTCGCTGTTTTACCTCGGCCCACGGCGAGCCTGCGTCGGGATTCTGGCGGTAGGCTGTGAGCCGTCGATCCAGTTCTTTTTTCTGTGCTGCTGTCAGAAGCACTGCGTCCGGGGCGGCTGCAACACTATCCCAGATATCCTCGGCCAACTGGATGCGTTCCACCGGCGTGAGATCCAATACGTCGGAGACATTGATCGTCTTCATCTGCCTCGAAACACATCACGCTGCCTGCTTACAGGCAAGCGCGCCAAGAAACATATCGCCGCTGATGCCCTGCGGAGCAGGCGAGGGAGAAGTTTTATGCGATTACCCGAAGATGTCGCTGGCAGCAACCGATTGCCATTTGTGTCGTTTAAGTTCAAACAAATCAAGGCGCTGCCCCAATTTCCACTCGGCAAGGACAATCGCTTTTGCCTTATGGTGCTTGGCGACCTTTGCGAGCCGTGCAATGTCTGTGTCTGTAGGACGCAGTGATGTCCCGCCTTTAGTCTGAATCAGAATCATTTCCAATAGATCGCCGCGCTTTAGGCCAGCCCCATCACGACGATGATCCTTTCGGATGGCGAGCAAATCAACAATTCCACGCGCCTCGGACATTGTCCTTCCACCAAAGTCGACCAAGTTCCACCTTGCGCCGGTGCGATGGGAATATGTAACCAGCCACTTCGTCATGGTGCGAGCCCATTTCGCTGTGTGTTGCGCCTTCTTGCCGGGACTGAGGTGGACTGGTGTTTTTCTCATCGGGCTGTGTTCTCGAGAAGAGATTCTTCGCTTTGCTCAGAATGACATATGAGAAGGCTGCTTCCCGATTTTTAACCGTTTTAACTCTTCAATCCGTTGATCAAACTTGCTGCGTAACCGGCGCCGAAACCGTTGTCAATGTTTACGACAGTGACGCCGCTCGCGCAGGAGTTGAGCATGGCGAGCAGCGCCGCTACGCCGCCGAACGACGCGCCATAACCCACGGAAGTTGGCACTGCGATGACCGGTTTGTCCACCAGACCGCCAACAACGCTCGGCAACGCGCCTTCCATGCCGGCGACGACGATCAGGACGCTGGCATCGAGCAATTCTTCGTTGAGTTCGAGCAGGCGGTGAATACCGGCCACGCCGACATCGTAAAATCGTTTCACCCGGTTGCCCATTATGTCGGCAGTGATGACGGCTTCTTCGGCGACCGGGATGTCGGTCGTCCCCGCGCACAACACGGCAATGGTGCCGCCACGTTTGGGCAGCGACTTGCGGGTGACAGTAATTGCCCGGGCCGCTTCGTGATACCTGGCTTTCGGGAAGGCGCGTTTCACTGCGCGGAAGGTCTCCTTGGAAGCGCGTGTGGCAAGAAGATTGTCGTTGTGACGCAGAATGCTTCTGGCGATTTTCACGACTTGTGCTGGTGTCTTGCCTTCGCAGTAAATGACTTCCGGGAAACCTCTACGCAACGCGCGATGGCCATCAACGCGCGCAAAATCCAGGTTATGAATCCCGAGCGACTTCAACTCGCGTAACGCTGCGTTCACAGACTTGCGCCCGGCGCGCACGTCACCCAGCAGTCGTCCGAGTCTGGCTTCGTTCACCCGGTCATGGTAGCAGCGGACGCACGCAGCGGCAACAGCGGATTGCACGCGGCAAGAAGTGGCACTGATATCGCGCCAAGCCGCAAAGCCCGCAAAGGGCCGACTTATTCGAATTCCTTACCGGTCACGGCATCGGTGATCTTGAACTGTTCAGGGTGGAAGCTCGGGTCGGCGCGGAAACTGAGTTTGCCTGAAAGCTTTTTCTCCATTTCGATCAACAACGCCTCATCTTCGGTCCGGAGACGATTGAGCACGTCCGGGTTGACGTAGATGCGCAATTGCGGTTGCTCGGTCCTGCCGCGCTGCTTGAGACGGCGGAGCACTTCCCCGATCTTGCGCTGGATTTCCACCGACATCGTCAACTCGCTCTTGACCATGCCGCGACCCTTGCAATACGGACAATCCTCGTACGTCGCACTGACCATGCTTTCGCTGTGGCGTTGACGCGTCATCTCCAGCAAGCCGAGTTGTGAGATTGGCAGGACGCGTGTCTTGGCCTTGTCGCGCTTAAGTCCCTCGCGCACCCGCTGTAGGACTTTTTGTTGATCGTTCCGGTGACGCATATCAATAAAGTCTATGACAATCAGTCCGCCGATGTTGCGCAATCGAAGCTGACGGCAGATTTCCTCGGCGGCTTCGAGGTTTGTCTCAACGATGGTCGTCTCCAAATCCTTCTGCGATTTGTGCCGGCCGGTGTTGACATCAATGGCCACCAGCGCTTCGGTCTCGTCAATGCAGATGTAACCACCCGATTTAAGCCAGACTTGGCGGCGGAACGCGTTCTCGATCTGGCGTTCGACGTTAAACTTGGCAAATAGCGGTGTAGGTTCGTTGTAGAGCTTTGCCTTGCCGCGCGACCAGCGACTGATTCGTCCAATCATGTCGCGGACGCGTTCATAGGCCGCTTCGTTGTCCACCATGATGCGATCCACTTCCTCGGTGAGGAAATCGCGCACGGTGCGTTCGACCAAATCCGGTTCTTGAAATACACAGGAAGGCGTGGCGCCGGTCTTGATGTTCTGCTCGACGTCGTGCCACGTGGACAACATAAGTTCGAGATCGCGGATGAAATATCGCGCTCGCTGGCCGGCCCCCGCCGTGCGTATAATGACGCCTGTAGTTTCTGGAAGCCGCATTTTCTGCAGAATCTTTTTCAGCCGTTGACGTTCCTTGACGTCCTCGATTTTGCGCGACACGCCACGGATTGCATTGAATGGCATGAGCACGAGGAACCGGCCCGGGATGCTGATATTGGTCGTGATCCGTGGGCCTTTGGTGCCGATTGGGCCTTTGACGACCTGCACGATGACTTCCGATCCGGGCGGGTATAACCTTGGGATATCCGCCTGTGTGATTTTTTTCTGCGACTTCTGATTTTCGGGCAGATCGAGCAATTCAACCCGCTGGTCGAACGACTCTGGGATAATGTCCCAGTAATGCAGGAACGCGTTCTTCTCGAACCCGATGTCCACGAACGCCGCTTTCAGCCCCGGCTCCAGGTTCTTTACCTTGCCTTTGAACACGCTGCCGACGATCCGTCTTTCCGTCGTCCGTTCAATCGTGAACTCTTCCAGTTGTCCGTCTTCCATCACCGCCACGCGGTTTTCCAACGCCTCGGCATTGACGAGGATTTCCTTGAACGGCCCTTTTTTACGCCTGCCGGTCAACAGTTCTTCGCCTTTTTTCAGTATCTGTTTCAACGCTTCCACTAGTAAACCCTCCTGTGAATCCACACGCTTTGTACCAACCCGAGAGCCGCCATGGTCGCCAGTACGAACGAACCGCCGTGGCTCAGCAACGGCAATGGCAATCCTTTAACCGGCATCAGGCCGATGGTCATTCCAATATTAATGAACACATGAAAAAACAACATGGCGACCACTCCGGTCGCCAACAATAAGCCCAAACGGTCGCGCGCTTCCGCTGCGATCCGCAGACCCCGCAGAAAGAGCACGCCATACAATCCTACCACGCAAGCACCGCCGACGAAACCCGTCTCCTCCGCAATTACGCTGAACAGGAAATCGTTCGGGGCCACCGTGCGCGGCAGGTATCCGAGCAGGTTCTGCGTTCCCTGCAAGTAGCCTTTCCCTGTAACCCCACCCGAACCGACAGCAATCAGTGATTGGTTAAGGTTCCAACCGGCGCCGAGTGGGTCCTTGTTCGGACTCAAGAACACAGTCAACCGCGCTTTCTGGTAATCCCTCAGTTGCATCCATCCGAGCGGTGCCAGCGCCAACCCAATCGCCAATACCACGGCCAAATGTTTCACCCGGACTCCGGCCGCGAACATCAATGCCATGCATATCGGCACAAGCACCATTGCCGACCCGAGATCAGGCTGCACTACGATCAACGCCAGAGGCGCGCCTGCCAACGCCAGCACAGCCGCCACGGTGCGCCATTGCCGCCGCGCCTCCGGTGGCCTGTGAAACAAATAATACGATACCGCGACGATCACCGCCAGTTTTGCTATTTCCGAAGGCTGAATCCCGAAGCTCCCCCAGCCGAGCCAGCGACGCGCTCCGTACACCTTCGTTCCCTTCACAAGCACCAATACCAGCGTGCCGATGGCCATTGTGTACCAGACCGGCGCCCATTGGCACACGCTCCGATAATCTACAAGTGCGACCATGACATACACCACCAGTCCGACCCCGAACCAGACCATTTGCATCTGGTAATAATGCGGCATCGGTTGTCCCAGCCCGCGATACGACGCGCTATAGATGAAACACACGCTGACGACCATTAACGCGACCATCGTCGCGAGCAGCCACCAGTCCATGTGTTTCAGCAAATTGAAATAGCGTTTCATTCTTATCAGTTGTCGCTCTGACCCAGCGCTCGCGGGATCGGAATGACATGTCTGGCCTTAATCCGCATACAATCCCGAGTCTCCCACCGGCGCTTCGGCATTCTTATCGAATATTCCAGCCATAATCTCAGCCGCGACCGGCGCCGCCGTGTGCCCGCCACTCTCGGCATCCTCGATCAACACCGCCATTGCCACCTGCGGCTGGTAGTATGGCGCGAACCCAATAAACCACGCCTGTTTGATCCGTCCATGCGGCGTGTCCGCCTCCGCCGTGCCGGTTTTGCCGGCGATGTTAAGACCTTTCACCGCTGCGCGATGTCCTGTCCCATCCACCGCTTGTACTGCCGCCGCCATCGTTTGACGCACCAACTCAATTTCCTGCGGCGACACACTCAACTGTCTGCGCGTTGTGGGCTGTGTCTCATGCAGCGTTTCGCCGGTTGGCGACTCGATGCGTTTGACGACGAACGGCTGCAGCACGGCGCCGCCGTTGGCGAACGTGGCGGCGACACTCGCCATCTGCAACGGCGTAACCAATAGGAAACTCTGACCGGTCGCTAGCTGCGCCGTATCGCCGTCCCGCCACCCTTCGCCAATGTGCTGACGTTTCCATTCCGGTGTGGGCACCAAACCAGCCAAGTCGCTGCCAAGATCAATGCCCGTCGGTTGCCCCAAACCAAGTTCCATGGCCATCTTTGTGATCCTATCAACGCCAACAGCCATCCCGCGCTGGTAGAACCAAACTTCGCACGACTGTCGCATCGCGCCCATCATGTCCAACGCGCCGTGGCCATGCTTGTTCCAGCAACCAAACGGTCGCGGCCAGTTGCCGATCCGTAGTTCGCCATGACACACGACCGTGTCATGCGGCGTAATCACACCCGCGTTCAACCCCGCCAACAACGTCACTGTTTTGAACGTCGAACCCGGCGCATAGCGAGCGCCAATCGCGCGGTTGAGCATTGGACTGCGTTCCTTGTCGTTCAGCATGGCGTTCACCGCCTGCGCTGGGCCGCCGGGATTGAAGATGTTCGGGTCGAATGACGGTCTCGACGCCATCGCCAACACCTCGCCCGTGCGCGGGTCAAGCACCACCGCCGCGCCGCGCAGTTCTTTACCGGCGGGCAAGCTGACTTTCTTCAGCGTTTCCTCGACGATGCGTTGGATGCGCACGTCCAGCGTCAGCACAACGCGATTGCCGCAGATTGCCGGTTTCTCGCCGACGACACCGGCGGTACTGCCTCGGGGACCTACGCGGATTGTTTTTCCGCCGGGCGCGCCGCGAAGAAAATCGTCGCACACGTGTTCGACTCCTTGTTTACCCACAATGTCCGGTTGATAGTAATAAAACCTCTCCAACTCCTGTTCCGTATCGTCAGGCGATCCCTTGGGTGTTCCAACATAACCGAGCAGATGCGCCGCCAACGAACCGTACGGATATTGGCGGATGGGCGTGACGATCAGGTCGGCGCCGGGCAATTCGTTGACCCGTTCGACGAATGCCGCGACAGTGTTGGTCGAAACATCGCGCATAACAGTCATCGGCAGGGGACGACGTTGTTCATAATGGATGCGCACATCGCGGTCGCTGAGCGTGATTGTTGTGCCAAGCGCTTCGTTGATCGCAACCAGCGTCTCCGAAACCATCCGCAAAACGTCTTGCCGCTTCGATGGGTGATTGAGTTGTTCAAGATACATCACTATGTCGAAGCTACGCCGGTTGTTTGCCAGCACAACGCCGTTGCGGTCCACAATATCGCCGCGCGCCGACGGAATACGGATCCTTCGGAGCGACTGCGCCTGATCGCGATTACCGTAGTGCGTCGCGTGCAGCACTTGGACGTTCCACAACGCCGCCAGCAGCACCAGCAGCCCGAAGCCGATCACGATCCCGACAATTCTCAGGCGTGGATCGCTGTTTTGAAATGGGCCGCTAATGATCATGCGTCAACTGATTTTTCCCAGCCACGATCTGATCGGGGCCAGTCACGGAAAAGTTCCAGCAACAAGTACACAACAGGCGTTAGCACGGCGCTGATCAGCGCGAGCACGACCAATTTGCCGACGGCGCCCGCGCTGAAGCCGACCGCCGCGCAGGCAGCCGAAGCGCCAGTCGCCGCGACGATTGCGCCCGCCGTCATTTGCACCCACGGCAGTTCCGGGTCCAGGATCTCATCCAGCAACAAGATCGCCACGACCGCGCTCCCATAGGCCAGCGCCGTCAAACCGAACGGCGCCGCCGACAGCGCGTCATGGGCCAATCCCGCCACAACCGCCAGCGCCAGCCCTGATACCGGATATCGGGACAACGTCAGCGCGCCACAAGCGACGAACGCCGGCAGCAATTCGAGACGCAGCCCGCCAAGCCACCATGCCGTCGGCAATGCCGCCTGAAGCGCCGCAGCCAGCAACATCATAACCATTAGGACTGTGAAAAACATTGCCTATCCCTGTCCGAGAATAACAACCACTTCTTCCAGCCGCGTAAAATCCACCGCGGGTTTAACGTCAACGTCCTGATACATGCCAGTTTGCTTGTTTAAGCGCGCATCGGTCACCGTGCCGACAAGGATGCCTTTCGGGAACACACTGCCCAGTCCAGACGTGATGACGGCCTGGCCGGCGGCAATCTTCGCGTTGCGGTCCACAAACGTCATGAGACAACGGGGGGCGCGGCTGAACGCAACAGCCGAGCCGACGACGACGCCCGTCTCGCGGGTCTTTTGCAGTAACGCGCTGATTTTACAGTTCGGGTCGAGCAACAGCAGCACGCGGCTATCACCGCGGTTGACGGCGATGACTTTGCCGACCAGCCCATCGGCGTTGAGTACGGGGCAGTTAGTACGCACGCCGTCGTCGCTGCCGCGATCGAGTTGGACGGTCTTCCACCAGTTCGAGGCGTCGCGTCCGATAACGCGGGCGCCGACGGTTCGCAGGCTTGCGCGACCCGTAAAATGGAGCAATTGTTGCAGACGTTGATTCTCGGCGACGGTTTCAGTGAGCGCTCGTTCGAGTTGGCGGAGACGGTCATTCTCGGCCTGTAAACGGGTGTTTTCCTGCGCCAGCGCGCGGCGGGAATGGATGACGGGGACAAAATCCCCCAATCGCACGAACGGTGTACAAACCCGAACGAACACCATGCGAAGCTTAGCGGACGCCGTGATTGGTTGGCCAAGAAAAATGATCCAACCCAACACCAATAGTCCGACAATAATCCAATTCTGTCGTTTCAATCACATCGCGCCCCGGTTTACCGGAGCGTTCCTGTCTGGTGGGGTGCAGCAGGGGAGTTACGCTCAATTGTCGCCGTGGCGTTCGAGGTATCCGCTTTCCAACACGATGCCCGTGCCCAGCGCTACCGCGCTGAGTGGATCATCGGACAGATGCACCGGCAACCCGGTTTCCTCGGCCAACAGTTTGTCGATGCCACGCAACAGCGACCCGCCGCCCGCCAGCATGATGCCGCGGTCAACAAGGTCTGCTGCCAACTCGGGCGGACATCGCTCGAGTGTGACCCGAACATTTTCGACAATGATCGAAATCGTCTCCTGCAAGGCTTCGCGGATTTCCTCGGAAGTAATCGTCAGGGTTTTCGGCAATCCCGCGACCAGGTCGCGACCACGGACTTCCATGGTCAATTCCTGTTCCAATGGATAGACCGAACCGGCCTTCGTTTTGATATCCTCCGCGGTGCGTTCGCCAATCATCAGGTTGTACGCGCGCTTCATGTACTGGGTGATCGCTTCGTCGCACTCGTCGCCTGCTACCCGCACGCTACGGCTGAGCACGATGCCCGCCAAACTGATCAGGGCCACTTCAGTCGTGCCGCCGCCAATATCCACAATCATGTTGCCCGCAGGTTCTTCCACGGGCAGCCCAACGCCGATGGCCGCCGCCATTGGTTCCTCAATCAAGCGCACGTCCCGCGCCCCGGCGTGATAGGCGCTTTCTTTCACGGCCCGCCGTTCCACTTCGGTGATCCCGCTGGGCACCGCGACAATGACACGCGGTTTGACGCCGCACCGGCGGTTGTGCACTTTCTTGATAAAATAACGCAGCATCGCCTCGGTGATATCGAAATCAGCAATAACGCCGTCTTTCATGGGGCGGATGGCGGTAATATTGCCCGGAGTACGGCCCAGCATCCGTTTCGCCTCGTCACCCACGGCCCTGACCTGGCTGGTACCGGTGATAATGGCAACCACGCTGGGTTCACGCAATACGATACCGCGACCACGCACGTAAACAACCGTGTTTGCGGTACCTAAATCAATGCCAATATCCGTCGAAAAGTAGTTGAGCAGTTTGCCAAACATCGAAATCGTTTATCCCCGCTGTCTCGTATCCGTTTGTCCTCCACTGGGCACGGAAAACACATTTGGACTGCGCCCGTTTTACCGCTTGGGCCGGTTGCCGTCAAGCAGCGATTTGCGCGCGCCAACAACGCGGGTCCATCTGGGCGCCACCACCATTCGGGCGGGGGGAAGATGCAAGCCGCACCCCCGCCCCGACACCAGAAGTCGTGGTGAACGAGGCGGTGCACCGGTTGGCATGGAAAGCCGCGCCGCTCGTTTCCAAGCAGGCAATGGTGAATCAGGCGTCTTGGCTGGCATCGTGCGCTTCATGTCCCCGAAACCATTTGGAGTAAACTGCGCGGGTGAGGATGAGACAACCCGGTCGGGACAGAGCCTGTCCTGAGTCCGTCGAAGGAAATGTCCCACCTACGCGCGCAATAAACCCGGCTTACCAGCTTTGATCGGTAGTGGCGGTTGTTACAGCTCCCGCGCGTTGGGCGGCTGGCAGATACGCCTGCTCGACATACTCGCGCACCATGCGCGCCGCGGAAAATCGCGGCACGATGCTGGCCACCGAGTTCTTCATGATCTTGATCCATTCGACTGGTAACCCGTTGGCGTCGCGCTGGTAGAACAGCGGCGCTATCTTATTCTCCAATAAATCATAAAGCGACTGGCTGTCATGGTAATCCTGCAGATCGGCGTTGTCGTATTGCTGGCCATTACCAATAGTCCAGCCGTTGGCGTGGTTGGCGCCTTCGCACCACCAGCCATCGGCAATGGAACAATTGATACCTCCGTTGATCGGCACTTTCATGCCACTGGTGCCACTGGCCTCGAGCGGCCGGCGCGGCGTGTTGAGCCATACGTCCACGCCCTCGACCAACATACGGGCCACGCGCATGTTGTAATTCTCAAGAAATACAATTTGCCCGCGCAGGTCGCTGTTGCGCGAAATCTCCCAAATGCGGCGGACAAGCTCCTGGCCGGGCTTGTCGGCCGGATGAGCCTTGCCTGCAAAAAGAACCTGCACCGGCCGTGTCGGGTTCTTCAGGATGGCGCGCAGACGGTCGAAATCGTGGAACAACAGGTCGGCGCGCTTATAGGTGGCAAACCGTCGCGCATACCCGATGGTCAACACGTCCGGATTTAGTAATTCATTCACGGCGCGCAGTTCGTCGGGCGAAGAACCATGGCGCGCGAGTTGGGTGCGCATCTTGTTCCGCGTAAACTGGATAAGCACCTTCTTTTGGAGATTGTGGACTTCCCAGAGTTCGTCGTCGGGAATGTTCGCCATACCACGTTTCCAAAAAAGATCGTCCAATAAGTTGTCGCGCCACGCGGGCGTCAGGTATTTATCGAACAGGTCGCTGACGTGGATGCCCAGCCAGGTTTGTGTATGGACCCCGTTGGTGACGTCGGCGATGGGCATCTCGGTGGCCGGCAGATTTTTGTAGATATGGCGCCACATGTCGTTGCTGACTTTCGCATGAAGCTGACTGACACCGTTGCAGTAACTCGACATCTGGATCGCCAGCACGGTCATGCTGAACGGTTGATGCCCTTGACTTGGATAGGAAAGCCCAAGTTCGACAAGTTGGTTCAGATCAACTTTCAACTCCTCGCACCAGTGCTTGAAGTATTTCCGGACCAGTTCGACATCGAATGCCTCATTGCCCGCTGGGACGGGTGTGTGCGTGGTGAACACGGAGTTCTTGGCCACTTCCTTGGTGGCTTCGGAAAGACTCATGCCGCGTTGCATATAGCCGCGGGCACGTTCCAGTGTCAGGAACGCACAGTGGCCCTCATTCATGTGCCAGCATGATGGCTCGATCCCCAGCGCCTGCAACGCCCGCACGCCGCCGCAACCGAGAATGATCTCCTGGCAGATTCGCATCTCGCGACCGATGACGTACAGTTGGCCGGTGATCGGCCGGTCGGCGGGATCATTCTTCGGTATGTCGGTGTCCAGCAACAACACCGGGACGCGACCGACTTGCGCCAGCCAGACCTGCGCGTACACGATGCGGTCCGGAAAACCCACAGAGACCGTCAACTGTCTTCCATCATCGCCGAGCAACATCAGAATCGGCAACCGGGAAAAGTCATACGCGGGATAGAAATGCTGCTGGCGGCCATCCGGCTCGACTTCCTGTTCGAAGTAGCCGTTCTTATACAGCAGTCCCACGCCGATAAATGGCAGGCCGAGATCGCTGGCCGATTTGCAGTGGTCGCCCGATAACACGCCAAGACCGCCGCTGTATCCGTGAAGCGATTCGTGAAAACCGAATTCGGTTGAGAAATAGGCGAATGGCCCGCCCTGGTAATCGGGAAAGTTGCGGGCGAACCACGAGTCCTTGACCGACTGCATGTAGTCGCGAAAATCGCGCAGAACGGACTTGTAATCCGTCAGAAGCGGCCCGTTCTCCAACAGCGGATCCCAGTGGCGCAAATCCATGTTGATAAGCAGTTCGACGGGAGTGCGGTAGATGCTCCAAAATTTGTGGTCGACGTTGCTGAATAATTTGCGCGCCCGCGGGCTCCACGTCCACCAGAGGTTGTACGCCAACTCACGCAGCCCGCTGAACTCCTTGGGCAGGACAATGTCCGCCTGTGCGGCAGTGCGAAATCTTAGTGCTGTGCGTTCCATACTCTCCTTGCTGAAATCATTCTACGTAGACGATCCGGCGCCGATCACGGATTTGCCGCCGCCGTTTCCGTGGCGGCGATCAACTGATCGACGTTGACGCCACGCAACTGAAACAAACAGCGCACCGCGTCATCAATCAAGTTGTTGGGGCAGGACGCGCCAGCCGTGATCCCGAGATAGACGCGCCCGCTGGGCAACCAGTTCTCGGTCAGCACTTCCTGCTGTTTGTGAAGGCTGAAGTGGAGGATCTGCTTGTCGGAAAGGATTTTGCTAGCGTTGCGAATGAAATAGGTCGGCATCCGCTCCTCGCTCATCTCCGCCAAATGCGATGTGTTGCTGGAATTGTAGCCGCCGACGACAATCATCAGGTCGAGCGGCTCCTTAAGCAACTGGATCAGCGCGTTCTGCCGTTCCTGTGTCGCGCCGCAAATTGTGTCGAACATCCGGAAATGTTCGTCCATGTTCTCAACGCCATACCGGTCAACCATCGCCTGCCGCAACCGCCGCTGGATCTCCTCGGTCTCGCTGCGCAGCATCGTGGTCTGGTTGGCGACACCGATGGACGTCAGGTGCTGGTCGGGATCGAACCCAGGCGAGTGCGCGCCGTCGAACCGCGCCAGCAACTCATCCTTGTTGCCGCCGTGACGAATGTAATCGCAAACATAATCGGTTTCCGCCAGGTTGAGCACCACGAGGTAGTGACCGTTAGGATTGGCCGTCGCGCGCGAACTGGTCGCCAACGTCTCCTCGTGCTTGGATTTGCCGTGGATAATGGACGTGTAACTCTCCTTCGCATTCTGCGTGACACGTTTCCAAACGCTCATCACGTCGCCGCACGTCGTGTCCACCAACTGGCAGCCCTTCGCCCGGAGCTTCTCCATGGTGCTCATCTGCGCGCCGAACGCCGGAATGATCACCACGTCGTTTTGCTTCAAGTCCTCGATGTCGGCGCTCTTGTTCGGGCCGGTAAGAAACTTGATCTCCATTGCGAGGATTTGCTCATTGACCTCTGGGTTATGGATGATCTCGCCCAGGATGTAAATCGGCTGGTCGGCAAACACCTTGCGTGCGGCATAGGCGAGGTCAATCGCGCGCTCGACGCCGTAGCAAAACCCAAACTCCTTCGCGAGATGGATCTTCAGCCCGCCCGCCTCCAACACGTTGCCGCGTTGACGCAGTTTCTCGACGATCTGGCTGCGGTAATGCTGCTCAACCTCTCGCCGCACCTCAACCATCACGTCTGGCCGGCGCAGATTCACGCGTTGCGACTTGGCTCCGGCCGGCGCATTGTTCGCGCTTATCATTGCCCCTCATTATCGCCGAAATATCGGGCATCTTCAACTTAAACGTTCGGATGAGGGCGCGGGGCGTTAAGTTTGCAATCCCTTTACCTCTGGGATTTCCACCTCTGGTGATCAATCAAGTGACGGACATGAACATGGATAAGATTGTTGTCTCGCAACAGAGGTTCATTCGCCAGTATCTCCGCGGGACTGCCGCGTCCGGCCAATCGTTTGGCTTGCCCAAACACATACACGGTGTCGGCTATATCCTCGATAACATGCAGGTCGTGAGTGGCTGTAATGATCGTTTTACCGGAACTGGAAGCATGAAGAAGCATCTCGATTAGCTGGGTGCTGGTCCGTGGGTCCAGACTGGCGGTTGGTTCATCAAGCAACAACACGTCCGGATCAATTGCCAGCACGGTGGCAAAAGCCACCTTGCGTTTCTCACCAAGGCTTAATTGATGGGGGGAACGATCCAGCAGATGGGCGATTTTGAGGGTTTCGGCAAGCGATTCCGTCCGCGCCTTTACTTCGTTATTATCCACGCCAAGTTGAAGCGGACCAAACGCGATGTCCTCCCTGACCGTGGGACAGAACAACTGTGCGTCCGGATTCTGAAAAACAAGTCCCACGCTCCTGCGGAATCCGTCGGAAAACCCCTTGTCCATGAACGACGCTTCCGTCAGTTCCTTGTCCAAGTACTTGACGGTTCCCTTGTCAGAGAAAATGAGGCCGTTCAGCAAGTTGAGAAGTGTTGATTTGCCTGAACCGTTTGCGCCCACAAGCGCGATCCTTTCGCCCCCGGTTATGACCATGTCAATACCGCAAAGGGCTGGAAATCTGCCCTGATAAGAGTAGTGAACATCGCGGCATTCAAACAGCCGTCTGCCTTGTGTGTTTACCAGGGTCATAATATCGTCACGTGCTCCGCATATGCCAACAGTAGAATTATCATGGCCGATCCACCCAACCACAACCAGTCACGGGGCTTGGTCCGAAAATGGTTCAAGGCCACGGGTTCGCCCCTGAATCCGCGGGACACCATGGCATTGTAAACTTGCTCATTGAGCGCGTAGGAGCGCATCCAGAGATGGGCGATGTTCCAGGTCACGACCCTTTGTCCTTTCCGGTAATGCGTTACGGAACCCACCCTACTTCTGATGGCGCGGTGAGTGTTCTCCATAATCTCCACAAAAAGGTAGATGTACCGGTAGCAGATACCGAGAACCATCACGAATATCTGGGGGATGCCAAAAAACCTTAACGCTTTGAGGAGGTCGAAGTGTCGAGTGGTCAGGCTTAACAGCACCACCAGCGACACGGACGTGATCACCCGCCCAACAAAGAAGCTGGCCGCCATGATGCCGTGTTGGGTTATGTGGAACGCTCCAACCGACATAACCGGTTCTCCCGGCGACACAAAACTGAACAGGGCTGGGATTGCGATCATAAGTGAGAACAGAGGTATGAATATCCATGTCCTCTTCAGAAAGAATCCCAATCTGATTCCCGAAAGCACGGCAAGAAGAATGGACAAAAGGTAGAGAAAACTCAGAACCGTGAGGCTATGGGTGAACAGCGTAAGCAGGATGAACAGCAGAGCCGACGCGATCTTTACCCGTGGATCAATTGGCTGCAGGACTCCATGCAGATAGGCTGTCTCTTCCGCAAAGATGGCTTCTTTGAAAAAGGATAGAGCGCTCCGTATGGAGCGCTCCACAAAATCCTTTTTATGCATCAGGCCTCATTCATTCTTTCGCACAAGGCATTTCCCCAGCAGCCAGACAGCAATAACCACCAAGGCAACGCCGACGATGCCAGACATGATGTAGGCAAAGCTCAAATGAGCAAGACCTTTTTCTTCCCAACCTTTGAACGCGTAGTCGGGTATCGGCGCCTTCCATAGCTCTCCAAGTTTCTCCAATCCTTTGGGGACATAGCCTACCAGTTTCCCGATTTCATCCGAACCCCATTCACCCCATGCGCTGCCAGCCTTGAAGTGATCGGGCAGGACAAGTCCCAAAGGAGAGAGCAATATCAAAACACCCAGTGCGATCCATAGTTTGGTTATTAGTTTCACTTGCTCACCTCCTGTTCAAGCAACTCCGGCGCTTGTTTCTGCATGTATTTCACAACCAACGCCGTCACTATGGCTTCCACCCAGCCAAAAATCAGCAAATGTTCCCCGATCATCGCGGGCACTGCGACCCCGAGCCCATAAGGACAATAGAGCGCATGGCCCTCGGCCGTGTGACACAACAGTGGTTGCAGACCGAACTCCACGCCGGCCAGCAATGCTGCGACGTTGATTCCGATATAACCGGCAACGAAAGCCGCGATCACACGTCGCTTTGAATTTACCTCCGCTTTCCCACTGATCAACACATACGTGTAGTATCCAACGAATGGGATGACGACCGCCATGTTGAAGCAATTGGCCCCGATGGCGGTGATGCCGCCATCACCGAACAGAAGGGCCTGAATCACGAGCGCCACGGTGACCGCGATCATTGCTGCCCAAGGGCCAAGCAGGATGGCTACCAATACTCCACCGACGGCATGTCCAGTTGATCCTCCCGGAATTGGCACGTTGAACATCATGATCAGAAAACTGAATGCCGCCCCAATTGCCAGCAGTGGCACCTGTTTTGCTCTGAGCGTCTTTTTAACAATTCTGGATGCGGCCATCCACAATGGCGCCATTGCGGCGTAGAAAACGCCACTTGTGGCAGGGCCTAAATATCCATCTGGTATATGCATGTTGTATCTCCTCGTATTTGTGATTTGAATCTATTTCTATTTTTGGGGTTGGTCGCTCTTGCTTCCAAAGCCAAATGTCCACGTCAGTCCTACTGTTGCCGTAACGTCGGGCGCATCACCGCGCAGTCCCGCTCCCGCCGCTGCATCGAGCACCAGGTCATCCACAACTTCCCATCGTACGCCGGCATTCATTGCGACCGTTGTATCATTCTCCGAGGTGATCGGCGTGTCGGCGAACACTTCGCCCACCAGTTCCACGCGCTCCACCGCCTGCCAACGCAGCGCCAACCCGTAGTGCAATGAATCATCGAGCCTGTCGTTGCGAGAATCCCCGACCCAGGTATAGCCAACGTTGAAATCCACGTTGAACCGTTCGCCGAGACTCTTGGTGGCAATGTACATAAGGTCGTAATCCGTCTCGCCGGAACCGAACCCTTTATCATGGCTGGCCGTTGGAACCTTTATGGTGAACGATAGCGAGTGGTCTGCCCAGAAGTGTTCGGCGGACAACGGGTTCCATTTTGCATTGAGTGTTATATCATCCATATCGGCCAGGCGGGTATGCCGACCCAGGGCATCCTCGCGTTCATCGAGCTGACTTCCGAAGCCGACGCCTACCTGCAATTTTGGCGTCAGACCGTAGTTAAGCGTTACCGGGAAATCGGAGTGATCACAACCGGCATCGTGTTCGTAGCTGTAACCGGCCTCCAGTTGGAAACGTTTGAGTTCAACCGTTCCGGCGTCGTCCACGGTGAGCGGACGACCGGCGAAGGCCAATGCAGGCCAGGTGATGACAATGGTGAGCGCGACTAGTTTAGCAATCGACTTCATTAGTTGTGTATATCCTTTCCAATGCTGATTCTTGTTGCTTTGCCCTGTTTGACGTCCTTGGCGGCAATGAGTTCGTCGACGCGCTTCCTGATTGTCAACGACAGGTTGCCACTGGAGCGGGCATCAAGTTCGCTTATAGTGTTACGCACTCTATAATTCGTAATACCTGAGGCGATATTGGTCAAGCGCTATTTTGGATATTTGCTGAAAATATTCCGGCAGGCGGCGCATGAAACACGCCGGCGATTTACGCGGCAACACGAATGTTGATCGGCGTTACACTGGCATTGGGTGCGCGATTGACGCTTGACTGGTGTTACGCAATTTGATATGCGTAACATCATGCAAATTGCCGCGCGGTAATTATGACCGTGCTGAAATTCACAATGGAATCTGGCGTCATCGTTGATCCGCCAATTCGCTAACCCAAAACATTCATCCTATGCCTTGGTTTAATCACGAAGCTCCAAATATCAGTCGCCCAGAAATCGAAATCTTGTGCCAGCGTCTGCTTGATGAAGCCCGCTCGCGGTTGAAATGCGATTTTCGCCGCGTGCTGCTCCTGCCACCTGACCTTACCCGTGCCCACAGCGGCGCGGGTTGGATCACCGAGACGTTTTACAAGCTGTTGCCCAAAAGTTGCAATGTGCATGTCAT
>Ga0153915_10000378_pt1 | contig 40767 bp, 38 predicted proteins | sample Opewatmetagenome_2_FD_107003 | JGI IMG/M metagenome (GOLD analysis project Ga0153915, IMG submission 107003) | Freshwater wetland microbial communities from Ohio, USA - Open water 3 Core 3 Depth 3 metaG | ecosystem: Environmental > Aquatic > Freshwater > Wetlands | place: USA: Ohio, Lake Erie...
ACCGAGCACTGGTCGGCCACCCGCACCAGCGCCTCGCGGTACTTCTCCGGGAACGAGGGAGGGACCTCGATGTCGAGCTCCAGGCCCACCAGCGTTCCGTCCGCGGCGTAGCGAGGCCTCTCCAGGATGCGGATGCCGTCGGTCGGCAGATCCCGCTTGGCGCAGAAGCCCTGGACGAAGATCCCCGCGCAGGTGCCGATGGAGGCGAGGAAGAGCTGGAACGGGGAGGGGGCGGTGTCCTCGCCGCCGTTGTCCCGGGGCTGGTCGGTGCGGACGACGTGGCCGGGAAGCTGGGCGTCCACGCGGCGCCCGCCGGGCAGGGTGACGACGATCTCGGTGGCTCCGGCCATGGGCTCTCCTCGCGGGCGGGTGAGGCGCACCGTCGCGCCCCCGTCTCGTGAGAGCCAGCGCGGCGCCGACCGGTTCCGCCCGCCGGGCGGGGTTCAAGGACGCCGCCGCCTGTGGTAGCGTCCGCAACCCCGATGAAACCCAAGGACAAGGCGAGGCCGGTCTCCAGGGCCGCGCTCGCGGGGGAGGCGGACCCGCGGCTCGTGGCCCTCTCCGTCTCCATCCAGGACGACGCCGCCCTCTACGACCAGGACATCCGCGGGAGCCGCGCCCACGTGGCGATGCTGGCCGCTCGCGGCATCGTGCCCCGGGCGGCGGCGAGGCGCATCGACGCCGGGCTGGAGCGAGTCCGCCGCGAGTTCGCCGCCGGCAGGATCCGCTTCGACCCGAAGCTCGAGGACGTCCATACCCACGTCGAGCGGCGGCTGGGCGAGATCGTCGGCGCGGACGCCGGCTACCTCCATGCCGGCCGGAGCCGCAACGACCAGGTGGCGCTCGACGAGCGCCTCTTCATCGTCGAGGCCTGCGGCCGCTGCGACGCCGCCATCGCCCGCCTGATGCGCGCGCTCGTCGCGCAGGCGGCGCGGCACCAGCGCACCCTCCTGCCCGGCTACACCCACCTCCAGCGGGCCCAGCCGGTGTCGCTCGCCCACCACCTCCTCGCCCACGTCGAGATGCTCTCCCGCGACCGGGAGCGCCTGTCGGAGGTCCGGCGGCGCGCCGCCGTGTCGCCCCTCGGGTCGGGGGCGCTCGCCGGCACGACGCTGCGGATCGACCGGGAGCGGACGGCGAGGGCGCTCGGCCTCTCCGGCGTCACCCGCAACTCGCTCGACGCCGTGTCGGACCGGGACAGCGCCATCGAGCTGGCCTTCGCGGTGGCGCTCGCCGCCGTCCACCTCTCGCGCCTCGGCGAGGAGATCGTCCTCTGGACGGCGAAGGAGTTCGGGTTCATGGAGCTCGACGACGCCTTCGCCACCGGCTCGTCGCTCATGCCGCAGAAGAAGAACTCGGACGTGGGCGAGCTGGCGCGGGGCCGCGCCGGCCGCGCCATCGGCGACCTGGTGGCGCTCCTCGCCATCGTGAAGAACCTGCCGCTCTCCTACAACCGCGATCTGCAGGAGGACAAGCGGCCGCTCCTCGGCGGGCCCGACGCGCTCGTCCTCACGCTCGACGCCCTGGCCGGCGCCGTCGCCACCGCCCGCTTCGACGCCGCCCGCATGCGCGAGGCGCTCGGCAGCGGCGAGGCCCTCGCCACCGACGCCGCCGAGTACCTGGTGGAGCGCGGGGTCCGGTTCCGAGAGGCCCACGAGGCGGTGGGCGCGGCCGCCGCCTTCGCCGCACGCGAGGGGCGCCCCCTGGCGTCGCTCGGCGCCGCGGAGTGGCGGCGCTTCCACCCGCGCTTCGGCCCGGACGTCGTCCGCTGCTTCGACGCGGCGCGGAGCCTGTCTCGCCGCGAGATCCCCGGGGCCCCGGGGCCGCGCCACGTGAAGCGCGAGATCGCCCGCTGGCGGAAGGCGCTCGGGAGGGGCCGGTGAGCCGGGCCGTCCTGCTCGCGCTCTCCGTCGCCCTCGCGGCCTGCGGTGTTCGCGGGCCGCCGCGTCCGCCGCTCGCCGCGCAGGGTCCCGCGGACGCCGGCGCGCCCGCCGCCGGCCAACCTCTCGGAAAGCGCTGCGTCGCCCCCGAGTGCTCCTCGGTGGCGCCGCCCGGCGCGCCCTGCGTCGAGGCGGACGGGGGCTGCGCCCCTTGAACCACTTCCAGCGGCGGCGCGGCGTGCTGTTTGCCGAGGAGATCCCGGTCCCCGACCTCGCCCGCGCTTACGGCACGCCGCTCTACCTCTACTCCACGGCGACGCTCGTCCGGCACTGGAGGGTCCTCAACCGCTCGCTCTCGGGCCTGCCCCACCTCGTCTGCTACGCCATCAAGGCCAACTCCAACCTGGCGGTGCTGAACCTCTTCGCCCGGCTCGGTTCGGGGTTCGACATCGTCTCGAGCGGCGAGCTGTACCGGGTGGTCAAGGCGGGTGGCGACCCGCGCAAGGTGGTCTTCAGCGGAGTCGGCAAGCGTGACGACGAGATCGCCTTCGCCCTTCATCAGCGGGTGAAGGTGCTCAACGTGGAGAGCGGCCCGGAGCTGGGACGCGTCTCGGTGGTGGCGCGGCGCATGGGGGTGCGCGCCCCCATCGCGCTGCGGGTGAATCCTGACGTGGATCCGAGGACCCACCCGTACATTGCGACGGGCTTGCGCAAGTCGAAGTTCGGGATCCCGGTGGACGACGCGCGGCGGCTCTACGCACTCGCGGCCGAGGACCCGGCCCTCGACGTGCGGGGCGTCGCCTGCCACATCGGCTCCCAGATCACGACCGTGGCCCCGTTCCTCGACGCCATCGCCCGGGTGCGGGCGCTGGTGCGGGATCTCGAGCGGACCGGCCTTCGGCTCTCCCACCTCGACATCGGAGGCGGCCTCGGCATCCAGTACCGGGACGAGGAGCCGCCCCACCCGGACGACTACGGCCGCGCGGTGACGCGGGCGCTGCGCGGCTTCCGCGGGGAGGTGATCCTCGAGCCGGGGCGCGTGCTGGTGGGGAACGCCGGCATCCTCGTCACGCGGGTGCTCTACGTGAAGAGGAGCGGCCGCAAGGTGTTCGTGGTGGTGGACGCCGCCATGAACGACCTCGTCCGGCCGAGCCTCTACGGCGCCCACCACGACATCGAGCCGGTGGGCGCCCCCCGCAGGGAGGCCCGCGAGGTGGTCTGCGACGTGGTCGGCCCGGTGTGCGAGTCGTCGGACTTCCTGGCCCTGGGCCGGCGCCTCAAGGAGCCGGAGCCCGGCGACCTGCTGTGCGTGCGATCGGCCGGGGCCTATGGCTTCGCCATGTCCTCGAATTACAACGCGCGTCCCCGCGCCGCCGAGGTGCTGGTGGAGGGCGACGTGGCCCATCTCGCGCGCCGGCGGGAGCGGCTCCCGGACCTCGTCCGGGGCGAGTCGCCGCGCCCCCCCGGGCGGCGGTTTTCGAGCCCCCGCCGGATCGGTTAGAGTCTTTCCCCCATCCCCACGGAGGAGCGCATGAAGCTGCAAGGCTCGATGGTGGCCATCGTCACGCCCATGAAGGAAGGCAAGGTGGACCTGCGCTCCCTGCGCGAGTTGACCGAGTGGCAGCTCATGGAGGGGACCGACGGGATCGTCCCGTGCGGGACCACCGGCGAGGGAGCGACCCTCACCGCCGCGGAGCGCGCCGCGGTCGTGAAGACCGTGGTGGAGGCGGTGAAGGGGCGCGCCGCCGTCATCGCCGGGGCCGGCTCCAACGCCACCCACGAGGCCATCGACTCGGTGAAGGCCGCCAAGGAGCTCAAGGCCGACGCCGCCCTGGTCGTCACCCCCTACTACAACAAGCCCACGCAGGAGGGGCTCTACCGGCACTACATGGCCATCTGGGAGGCCACCCGCTTCCCGGTGGTCTGCTACAACGTGCCGGGCCGGACCTCGGTGGATATCCTGCCCGAGACCGTGGCCCGCCTCGCCAAGGCGGGAGCCATCGTCGGAATCAAGGAGGCCACCGCCAACATGGACCGGCAGGTCCAGCTCGTCGAGAAGATGGGCAAGGACGCGGTCACCTACCTCTCCGGCGACGACTTCACGGTGCTCCCATACATCGCCTGCGGCGGTCACGGCGTCATCTCGGTCGTCGGCAACGTCGCCCCCCGGGCCATGAAGGAGCTCGTGGTCGCGGCCCGCCGGGGCGATTTCGGCAAGGCGCTCGACAAGCAGGTGGCGATGGCCGAGCTGAACCGGATGATGTTCGTCGAGACCAACCCGGGCCCGGTGAAGGCCGCCGTGGCGCTCCTCGGCAAGGCCGGGCCGGATCTGCGGCTGCCGCTCGCGCCGGTGTCGGACGCCAACCTCGTGAAGATCCGCGAGGCGATGGTGAGGTTCGGGCTCCTCAAGGTCGTGTGAGGGCGCCCGCATGATCCACGTCGTCGTCACCGGGGCCGCCGGGCGCATGGGCGGCCAGGTCCCGAGGCTCCTGCGCGCCACCGAGGGATTCGCCGTCGTCGGCGCGACCGAGCGGCCGGGCTTCCCCGGAGGCAGCGACGCCGGCGTCCTCGCCGGCATCGGGCCCATCCAGGTCGCGGTCTCGGACGACCTCGGGAAGGCCCTCGCCGCGAAGCCCCAGGTGGTCGTCGACTTCACCACCTTCGAGGCCTCGGTCCACCACGCCGAGGTCTGCGCCGCGAGGGGCGTCTCGCTGATCGTCGGCTCCACCGGCTTCACCCCCGAGGCGCGTGAGCGCATGAGGCTCGCGGCGGGGCGTATCCCCATCGTCCTCTCCCCGAACATGAGCGTCGGCGTGAACGTCGTGTTCGAGCTCGTCCGCCAGGCCGCGAAGGTCCTCGGCGACGCCTACGACGTCGAGATCGTCGAGATGCACCACCGGAGGAAGAAGGACGCGCCCTCCGGGACGGCGGTGCGGCTCGCGGAGATCGCCGCCGAGGCCCTCGCCCGCGATCCGGCGAAGGACCTCGCCTACGCCCGACACGGGATGATCGGCGAGCGGCCGCCGCGCGAGATCGGGGTGCAGGCCCTCCGCGGCGGCGACGTGGTGGGGGAGCACACCGTGTTCTTCGTCGGCGAGGGGGAGCGCATCGAGATCACCCACCGTGCCACCTCGCGCGAGCAGTTCGCCCGCGGCGCGCTGCGCGCCGCGCGGTGGATCGCGGGCAAGCCGCCCGGGCTGTACGACATGGCCGACGTTCTCGGGCTGAGGATCCGCGCGTGAGGACCTGCCGCTTCCGGAAGGGCGGTCGAGAGCTGTACGGGGTCGTGGACGGGCTCGAGGTCCGGGCCCTCACCGCCGAGCCCTGGGCCGGCGGCCTGCCCGAGGGGCCGACGCTGCGCCTCTCCGAGGTGACGCTCCTCGCGCCGGTGCAGCCGTCCAAGGTCGTGGCGGTGGGGCGCAACTACCGCGCGCACGCGGAGGAGATGGGACAGGAGGGGCCGAAGGAGCCGCTCCTCTTCATCAAGCCGTCCACGGCGGTCATCGGGCCGCAGGCCGAGATCCGGCTGCCCGAGGTGTCGAACGAGGTCCACCACGAGTCGGAGCTGGCCTGCGTCATCGGGCGCGCCCTCAGCCGCGTGAGCCCCGCCGAGGCGCGCAAGGGAATCTTCGGCTACACCTGCCTGAACGACGTCACCGCGCGCGACATCCAGCGGGCCGAGCAGCACTTCACCCGCGCCAAGTCCTTCGACACCTTCTGCCCCATCGGTCCCGTCGTCGAGACCGACATGGACCCGACGGAGGCGGTGGTCTCTTGCCGCGTCAACGGTCAGCAGCGCCAGCGCGGCTTCGCGAGGGACATGAGCTTCGACCCCTTCGCCCTGGTGTCGTTCATCTCCCAGGTGATGACGCTGCTTCCCGGCGACGTCGTCACCACCGGCACCCCGGAGGGGGTCGGCCCGATCCGGCGCGGCGACTGGGTCGAGGTCGAGGTCTCGGGCGTGGGCGTCCTCAAGAACCCGGTGGTCTAGCGCGATGCGCGCCTACGTCGGCGTGGGCAGCAACCTCGGCGACCGCTGGGCGAACCTGGCCCTCGCCGCCCGCGCGCTGCGCGCCGCCCCCGGCGTCGCGCTGGTCCGGGCCTCGCATGTCTTCGACAGCGAGCCCGTCGGGCCGCCCCAGCCCCGCTACCTGAACGCGGTGCTCGAGCTCGAGACCGGTCTTTCCCCGGCGGCGCTCCACGCGCTCCTCCTCGCCGCCGAGCGGGCCGCCGGGCGCCGGCGCTCCATTCGCTGGGGCCCGCGCACGCTGGACCTCGACCTCCTCCTGCACGCCGACCGGGTGGTGCGGACGCCGGACCTCGTCGTTCCGCACCCCGCGCTCGCCTCTCGGCGCTTCGTGCTCGCGCCGCTCGCCGAGCTGTGCCCGGACCGCGTCGTGCCCCTCGCCGGCCTCACGGTGACGGAGCTCTTGCAGAGGGCCCCGCCGCTCGATCTCGTGCCCGCCGGCCTGTACCCCGCCTAGCCCTCGCCGAGGCGGGGCCCGCCGTCAGCGGGCGCTGGCCGGCTTGCGCGGCAGGGTGCTCCATGGGCGCGGGGGCGGCGCATCGGAAGGCGCGGGGACCACCACCACGCGCGCCGCTGGCGGAGCGAGCAGCCGCGCCTTCAGCTCGCGGGCCCGATCGTGGTCCGGGTTCGCGGCGAGCAAGGCGTCGAGCGTGGCGAGGGCGGCATCCGTTTCCCCGGCGTCGGCCTGGAGGCGCGCCAGCGTCATGCGGGCGCGCAGCAGTCCGGGATGGGACGCCGCGAACGCGGCGACCCGCGGGACGTCCGCCTCGGGCCGGGCGCCCGCCAGGCCGGCAGCGAGCTCGGCGAAGTCCACCCACGCGTCCGGTCCCGCCGCGCGGGCACTCGCCGCGAGCTCCGCGGTCTCGGCGGGGCGGCCGTCGAGGCCGTAGTAGACCGCGAGGGCCCTCGCGACGGAGGCATCTCGAGGGTGCTCCCTCACGAGGGGCCTCAGCGCGTCGAGCGCCTGCTCCCGTAGCTCGCGCGCGCTCCGCGCGAGGGCGTCCCCCTTCGGGAGGAGCGCCGCCTCGTCGCGGCGGGCCGCGGCGACGAGGAACCCGACGAGCGCCCGGTCGGCGCGCGCCGGGTAGAGGAGCGGATCCTGCCCAGCCGCGTCCGCCAACAGCCGGTCGGCGCGCTCGAGGCTCGCCGCGTCGTCTCGCGCGGCGAGCGCAAGCGCCTCCTCGGCCAGGGTCGCGGCGACGGGGCTCCTGACCGGCGCGGCCTTCGCGCACCCGCCCAGGGCCGGTCCGAGCGCGAGCGCCAGGAGGAGCGCGCTCCGGTGGGCGCGGGCCCGATGGCTCGGCCGTCGCTCCGCAGGGTGGAGGCGCCGGCAGACCTCCACCCGCTCCCTGCGGAGACTGGGCTCGCTCTTCTCTCCCGGGCGGGTCGGCATCGGTTGGCGTCGGGTCGAAGACGGAGCGCTAGAGGATCCGGGCGGCGAGGAGGTCCTGCACGTCGAGCAGGCCGACCGGCCGGCCGGCGCCGTCCACCACCGGAACCTGGTCCACCTGCGCTTCGCGGAGCACGCGGGCGGCGTCGGTGACCATGGCCTCGGGGCGGACGGTGCGCGGGTTCCTGCCCATGAGCTTGCCGACGGGCGTCCGCGGGTCTGCCGACCCCCGAACGACGAGGCGGCGCAGGTCGCCGTCGGTGAAGATGCCGACGAGGAGCCCTCGCGCGTCGACGACGCTCGTGGCGCCGGGCCGCCAGGACGTCTGCGTCATGACCGCGATCGCCTTCGAGAGGGGCTCGGTGGCGCGCACCACCGGGTTCTCCTCCCCTTCGTGCATGAGCTCCCGGACCTTCATGAGGCCGCGGCCGAGCTTCCCCGCCGGGTGGTAGAGGGCGTACTCGTCCCGGTCGAACGGTCGATTGTTCAACACCGTCATGGCGAGGGCGTCGCCGATGGCGAGGAGCGCGGCGGTCGAGGCGGTGGGGGCGAGCCCCATCGGGCAGGCCTCCTCGATGTCGCCCACGGAGACGACGAGGTCGGCCGCCCGCGCGAGCGGGTTCACCCTGTCGCGCGTCACGGCGACGATGCGGGCGCCGATGCGCTTCACCGCCGGGAGGAGCCGGAGGATCTCCTCCGTCTCGCCGCTGTTGGAGAGGGCGATGAAGACGTCCCTCCGGGTGACCCGGCCCAGGTCGCCGTGCGCCGCCTCGGCCGGGTGCAGGTAGATCGACGGGGTGCCGGTCGAGGCGAGCGTGGACGAGATCTTCTGCGCCACGAAGCCGGGCTTGCCCATGCCGGTGACGATGACGTGCCCCTTGCAGGCGAGGATCCACTCCACCGCCTCGGCGAAGCTCTCATCGAGCGAGAGCCGCCCGATCGCGCCGGCCTCGGTCTCCAGCACCACCCGGCCGTGGGCGAGGAGGCCCTTCTCGCGCCGGGTCAGCCGGGAGCGCGTCTCGCCGTCGGCGGAGCGGGCGGCCCGGGCGGGTTCTCTCCTCGCCATTTGCCGCGACCGTATAGCACGCCTGCGGGACTTGCGGCACCAGGGACCGCTTCGCTATACCACCGGCACCGGAGGACCCCGGAACGCGGAGGACGCCATGCAGTTCTTCATCGACACGGCCGACGTCGGAGAGATCAAGAAGGCGCTGGCCATGGGCCTGTGCGACGGGGTGACGACGAACCCCTCGCTGGTCGCCAAGACCGGCCGCTCCTTCGACGAGGTCCTCCGGGAGATCGTGGGCCTGGTGCGGGGCCCGGTGTCGGCGGAGGTGACCGCCGTCGAGCACGCGGGGATGATGAAGGAGGCCCACGCCTACGCGAAGGTCGCGGACAACATCGTGGTCAAGGTCCCGCTCATCCTCGAGGGGCTCAAGGCGGTGAAGGACCTCACCTCCGAGGGCATCCGCACCAACGTCACCCTCTGCTTCTCGCAGACCCAGGCGCTGCTGGCCGCCAAGGCGGGGGCGACCTACGTCTCGCCCTTCGTGGGGCGCCTCGACGACATCTCCGAGGACGGGATGGCGCTCATCGGTCAGATCCTGGAGATCTACCGGAACTACGAGTTCGCGACGAAGGTGCTGGTGGCCTCGGTGCGCAGCCCGATGCACGTGGTCCAGGCGGCGCGCATGGGCGCGGACGTCGCCACCATCCCGTTCGCCGTCCTCGAGCAGCTGGCGAAGCACCCGCTCACCGAGAACGGCCTGAAGAAGTTCCTCGCCGACTGGGAGAAGGTGCCGAAGGAGCCGAAGCGGTAGGACGCGGCTCACCCGGCGGGCCCGCCGATGGATCGCTCCGCGATCTCGGCGAGCTCGTCGTCGGCGAGGGCGATGGGATTCCCGCGCATGCTGCTGGCCCTCCTCGCCCGCTCGACCAGCGCCGGCACGTCGGAGACCGTCATCCCGTAGCGTCCGAGCCCCGGGACGTGGAGGTCGCGGCAGAGGCCCGCGATCCAGGCGATGCCGTCCTCGGCCGTGGCGTCCCGGTCTCCCGTGAGCCAGGCGGCGACGTCGCCGAACCGTCCCAGGCTCGGGTGACCGGCGGCGCGGGCTCGCAGGGCGCGCAGGTTCACCTCGAGCGAGGCGACGAGGAGCGCCGCGCACACGGCGCCGTGCGGCGCGTCGAACATCGCTCCCGCGCCCCCGGCGAAGCCGTGCACGGCGCCGAGCCCGGCATTGGCGAGGCACAGGCCGCCGAACAGGCTCGCCACGGCGAGGTCCTCGCGCGCGGCGGCGTCGGGCGCCTCCAGGCAGGCGCGCCGCAACGATCGCGCGGAGCGCCGCAGCCCCTCGCCCGCGAGTGCATCGGTGAGCGGGTTGGCGCGCGCCGAGAGGTACGGCTCGATGAGCTGCGTGAGCGCGTCGAGGCCGCTCGACGCCACGACGCCTGGGGGAGCGCCGGCCAGGAGGTCGGGGTCCACGATGGCGAGGCGCGGCAGCATGAGCGGGCTGCGCAGGCTCGCCTTGACCCGGGCGGCGGCCGAGCCGAGGACCGCGTTGCGCGTCACCTCGGAGCCGGTGCCGGCCGTGGTGGGGACGGCGACGAACGGGAGCGAGGCGCGGGTGAGCGGCTCGCCCCGGCCGAGCACCTCGAGGTAGTCGAGGACGTCCCCGCCGTTCGCGGCCAGCGCCGCGATCGCCTTCCCGCAGTCGAGCGCGCTCCCTCCGCCGACCGCCAGGACGCCGTCGCACCCCTCGTCACGGGCGTGCGCCGTCCCCTCGCGCGCCAGCTCCACCGTCGGCTCGCCCGCGACGCGGAAGGGCACGACCGCGATCCCCCGCGCGGCGACCGACTCCGCCAGGGAGGCGGAGCGGTCACCGGAGCGCCCCGTCGCGAGGAGCACCCTCCGCACCCCCAGCGCGGCGAGCTCCGTCGGAGCGCAGCCGATGCGCCCGGCGCCGAACAGGATGCGGGTGGTGGTCGCGAACTCGAAGCTCACCATGACATGGCCCCCGGCCTAGGAGGGAAGCAGCCGCCGCTCGACGTCGCGCACCGCCCCGACGAGGTCGTCGCGGGTGAGGCGGGCCCCCTCGGCCCATTCCTTGAGCCCGAGACATTTCTCGGTCACGTAGCGGGCGAGGAGGTGGCCCGCCGCCTCCTCGGCCGGCGTGCGCCAGCGAAGCGGCCCCTCGGAGGACACGAGCCGGTCGATGGCCTCGAACTCGCGGGCGAGGTCGAGCCGCGCCACCTCCAGGGCGAGCCGCACCACCTCGTCGCGCGGCTTCTCCTCGAGGCCGGCGGCCCAGCGGCGGCGCAGCTCCTCGCTCACCCACTCGACCACGGGCGGCGGCCAGGCGGCGAGCTCCCGCGCCAGCTCCTCGGCGAAGCGCTGGAGGAGGTAGTCCTTCACCGGCTGCTTCTGCCGGTCGTAGAGGAAGTCCCAGCGGCGGTCGCGCACGCCGCGATTCTAGCTCGCCTTGCCCGGCACGAGCCTCAGGTCCGGCTCGGCCGGGGCCTCGGCGAGGCGGATCTCCTTCAGGAGGGCCTCGTAGGCCCGCTTCTTCACGAGGAAGCCGCCGTGGTCGCAGTCCACCTCCACGTTGCGGACGTTCGGCTGGCCACGCCCGCGGAGGACCGCGGTGGGATAGGGCGCGACCCGATCGCGGCGGGAGTACAGCGAGGCGAGGTGGACGCTCTCGGGCCAGGGTCCCTTCCGGAGCCCCCGGAGGAACGCGCTCCCGGGCATCATCTGCAGGACGGAACGGGCGAGGGGCAGGATGGCAAGGCCGAGGAGCGCCGCCAGCGTGCCGTTGTGCGGCGTGCCCATGGTCACGAGCGCTCGCACCCGGCGGTGGCCGCCCAGCCGCTTCACGTAGTAGGCGCCGATGAGCCCGCCCTTGGAGTGCCCGACGATGGTGAGCGGGCCCATGCCCGCGTGGCGCGCGTACATCCGCTCGACCTTGGCACGCAGGAAGTCGGCGACGTCGGCGATGCTCCGGGTGTTGAACGCCTGCGCGAGGCCGCCCAGGTTCACCGAGAAGACGCAGTAACCGTCGCGGCGCAGCCGGCGCTCCAGCACCTCGAGCGTGCGGCGGGTGGCGAAGAAGCCGTAGACGAGGAGCACCGGGCGCGCGCAGCGCGTGAAGTCGGTGCGGCGCTCGACGCGGTTCCCGAGGAGATTCAGGTCGAGGAATCCGCGCAGCTCTCGCAGCCGCTGGCGGGCGCGCCGGATGAGGAGAGCGGGGTTCATCGAGCCTATCCTCTGGAGGGCTTCTGTATCGAGAATCCGCCCCGGCGCACCTCCAATCCCATCCCACGGTCGTGGGACTCCCGCTGAGTGCGGGCGCGGGAGGGCCCGGGCCCCCGGGGCGGCGCCGCGCCCCGCGGCCGGATCTGCGTTAGACTGCCGGCCTTTCCGAGAGGTCATGCGCCATGTTGGTCGTCATGAAGCCGCACGCCACCCCGGAGCAGATCGCCGGGGTGGAGGAACGGATCCGGTCGCTGGGGCTCACCCCGCACGCCATCCCCGGCGCGCAGCGCGTCGCGATCGGGATCACCGGCAACAAGGGGGCGCTCGACCCGGCGGCCTTCGAGACCATGCCCGGCGTCGCCGACGCCATCCGGGTCTCGCAGCCCTTCAAGCTCGTGTCCCGCGAGGTGAAGGAGGAGGACACGGTCATCGACGTGGACGGCGTCTCGCTGGGTGGCAAGGCCATCCGGGTCATGGCGGGCCCGTGCTCGGTCGAGTCGAAGGAGCAGCTCCTCGAGGCGGCGCACGCGGTGAAGCAGGTCGGCGCCACCTTCCTGCGTGGCGGCGCGTTCAAGCCCAGGACCAGCCCCTACGAATTCCAGGGGCTCGGGGAGGAGGGGCTGAAGCTCCTCGCGCTCGCCCGCGAGCAGACCGGCCTCAAGGTGGTCACCGAGGTGATGGACACGGATCAGCTGCCGATGGTCGCCGAGTACGCCGACGTCCTGCAGATCGGCGCGCGCAACATGCAGAACTACTCGCTGCTCAAGCGCGTCGGCGCCGTGGGCAAGCCGGTCCTGCTGAAACGCGGCCCCGCCGCCACCATCAAGGAGTGGCTCATGGCCGCCGAGTACGTGGTCTCCGAGGGGAACTACCGGGTGGCGCTGTGCGAGCGGGGCATCCGCACCTTCGAGACCATGACGCGCAACACCCTCGACCTGAACGCCGTACCGGTCCTGAAGGCGCTCACGCACCTCCCCGTGGTCGTGGACCCGTCGCACGGCATCGGGCTTCGCGCCCACGTGCCCGCCATGGCGCGCGCCGGGGTGGCCGCCGGCGCCGACGGGCTCATCGTCGAGGTGCACCCGGCGCCCGACCGGGCGCTGTCCGACGGCCACCAGTCGCTCACGCCCGCCGAGTTCGCCGGGCTCATGACCCAGGTCCGGGTCATCGCCGGCGCCATCGGGCGCCCCGTCTGATCCCGTACGCCTCGACCGCCGCGATCCCCGCCGACCCGTGGAGCGAGCCGTGCACTGGATGGACCGGCTCTTCTACCTGGCCCTTCCGCGGCAGCCGTTCTTCGCGAGCGGCTGGGGAGACGAGGCGGTCGGTGCGGGTGGGCTCGACGGGCTGCGCCAGCGGCCCGCGGCCATCGAGGTCCGGTGGGAAGGCGAGTCGCGGTGGCGGGGCGCGCGCCTGCGCGCGGGCTCGTTCGAGAGCCCCGAGGCGCGGCTCCCGCGCGAGTCGCGGCGCGCACGCATCCGGATGCTCCTTCCGGCGCAGGGGGAGCCCGCGGCCGTCTGCCTCCACCTCGCCGCCTCGGGCGACCAGGGCTTCGGGATGCGCCTCAGGCTCGCCGCGCCGCTCCTCGCGCGCGGCATCGCCGCGCTGGTCCTCGAGAACCCATACTACGGGGACCGGCGTCCTACCGGGCAGCCGGGGGCCGCGCTCCGGACCGTCTCCGACCTCGCGCTCATGGCCTCCGCGACCATCGAGGAAGGGCGGGCGCTCCTCGCCTGGCTGCGGGGGGTGGGCCACCGCCGTCTCGGCGTCGCCGGCTACAGCATGGGCGGCCAGATGTCGGCGATGGTCGGCGCGAGCCTGCCCTTCCCGCTCGCCATCGCCGCCCTTGCCCCCTCGAACACCCCCGCCACCGTCTTCACCGAGGGGCTCCTGTCGAGCCACCCGCGATTCGACGCCCTCGCCCGCCGCGGCGAGAAGCCGGCGCAGGCGCGCGAGGCGCTGCGGCGGCTCCTCCTGCGCTTCGCGGTGACGTCGCTGCCGCCGCCGGTCGAGCCCGGCGCCGCCATCGTGGTCGCGAACAGGCGGGACGGGGTCGTCGCGCCCTCGGACATGGAGCGCATCGCGGCCCACTGGCGCTGCGAGATCTGCTGGCTCGACACTGGGCACGTCGGCGCCGTGGTCCTGCACCGCGCGGCGCTCCGGCGCGCGGTCGCCGCCGCCTTCGATCGGCTCGACGCGGGACGGACCGGCCCGGGTGGCGAGCCGGCGCGGGCGGCGCTATCATCCGATCGATGACGCTCCACGCCGCAGCCCGTCGATTTACCAGCCCCCCTGCCCCGAACGGGAGCCGGGAGGCGGTGGCGCGGTCGCAGGCGTAGCGTCGTTTCCTCTCGGATCCCGTGTCGCGTGCCGCCGCGAGGTGGCGCGCCGGCCTCGAACCCCTTCTCGAGAGGAATCCATGTCGCATCCCATCCTGTCCCCCGACGCGCTCTCGCGCGCCCTGTCCCTCCGCGACCTCGCCGACCCCGCCCAGGGTCCCCATGCCATGCAGCTCGTCGTCGACGCGGCGGTCCGCGCGCTCGCGGAGGCATGGCACTGCGCCGTCGTCGTCCACCGCGCCCATCCCGTCGTGCCAGTCGCGGACAACTACGATCGGCTCCACTACCCGCCGGACGGGGCCGCGCGCGACGCGCGCCACACCCGCTACGTCTCCGCGTCCACGCTGCTCCGCACGCAGACCTCGGCCCTCGTCCCGCCGCTCTTGCGGCGGCTCGCGGGCGAGGGTCCGCCCGGCGACGCCCTCCTCGTCTGCCCCGGCCTCGTGTACCGGCGCGACACGATCGACCGGCTCCACACGGGGGAGCCCCACCAGGTGGACCTCTGGCGGATCCGGCGCGGCCGGCTCGCGTCCGCCGACCTGGAGGAGATGATCCGCCTCGTGACGGGCGCCGTGCTCCCGGGCCGGGAGGTCCGGGCGGCGCCTGCCGCGCACCCGTACACCACGGGCGGCCTGCAGGTCGACGTCCGGGCGGGCGAGGCATGGGTGGAGGTCGGCGAGTGCGGCCTCGCCCTGCCGGCGCTGATCCGCGAGTCGGGCCTCGAGGGGCCGTGGACCGCCCTCGCCATGGGGCTCGGCCTCGACCGGATCGTCATGCTCCGCAAGGGCATCGAGGACATCCGGCTGCTGCGCTCCCCGGACCCGCGCGTCGCGGGCCAGATGCTCGATCTTTCCCCCTGGCGGCCGGTGTCGGCGCAGCCTCCGGTCCGCCGCGACCTCTCCGTGGCCGTGGCAGCGGACGCGACGCCCGAGGAGCTCGGCGACCGGGTGCGCGCCGCGCTGGGCGAGCGGGCAGCATGCGTGGAGGAGGTGGCCGTCGTCTCGGAGACGCCCCTCGCCGCGCTCCCGCCACAGGCCGCGGCGCGGCTCGGCATCGGGCCCGGGCAGAAGAACGTGCTCCTGCGAGTCGTGCTCCGGCACCCCACCCGCACCCTCACGCACGGCGAGGCGAACGGGCTCCGCGACGAGGTCTACGCGGCCCTGCACGAGGGGAGGATCCACCACTGGGCGGCAGGAGCGCCGCCCGGGCGGGTGCGCCGCACCCCGCCGGGCTACTCGACGTAGAAGGCGTCGAGTAGCTCGCCAGGCTCGCGTTGAGCGCGTCGATCGGAGGGCGGCGGCCGACCCCTGCCGCGCCGCCCGTGCCTCGAACGGCTCGACGAGGTTCCGCGGGGCGCCCATGGTTGCCTCCCGACCCTAGGGGCCCATCGCCCTCCGCAGCGCGCGGACGAAACGGGTCACCCGCGCCGCGCGGGCCTGGCGCGATCCGCCGGCGGCGATGCGCTCCACGATGGCGCTTCCGACCACGACGCCGTCGGCGAGCCTGCCGAGGACGCGGGCCTGGTCCGGCGTGGAGACGCCGAAGCCGACGACCACCGGGACCCGGCTCGCGGCGCGCACCCGGGCGAGCTGGCCGGACAGTTCCGCCGGCAGCGCCTTGCGCGCGCCCGTCACGCCGGTCACCGAGACGAAGTAGACGAAGCCGGTCGCCGCGGCACAGGCGGCGGCCAGGCGGGCCTCGGTGGAGGTCGGCGCGAGGAGGAACACCGTCCCGACGCCGCGCTCCCGGGCGAGCCGCGCGAAGTCCCCGGCCTCCTCGGGCGGCAGGTCGGGGAGGATGACGGCGTCCACGCCCGAGCGGGCGCAGCCGTCGAGGAAGCGGGCCTCCCCGAGCGCGAGGACCGGGTTCACGTAGCCCATGAGGGCGATGGGCGCCTCCGTCCCGCGCCGCACCTCGGCGGCGAGGCCGAGGCAGGCCTCGAGCGTGGTGCCGTTCGCGAGCGCCCGCTCGCCGGCCGCCTGGATGGTCGGGCCGTCGGCGATGGGGTCGGAGAAGGGGACGCCGATCTCGAGGAGGTCGGCGCCGCCGCGGACGCAGGCGAGGGCCATCTCGCGGGAGGTGGCGAGGTCGGGATCGCCGCCCATGACGTAGGTGACGAGCGCCGGCCCCCCGCGCGCGCGCCGGGCCGCGAAGGCCGCCGCGATGCGATCGGGGCCGCTCACCGCCGGCTCCGCCTCGCGCGGGCCGGGCGGGGCCGGGCGCGCGCTGGACCGCGCTTCCGGCCGCGCTTCCCCGCCGGGCGCCCCTCCTCCCGGGCCGCGAGCGCCCGCCGCACCTGCTCCACGTCCTTGTCGCCGCGCCCCGAGACATTCACCACGAGGAGACACCCCGGGCCGAGCGCTCGGGCGAGCTTGCGCGCCTCGGCGACGGCGTGGGCCGTCTCGAGCGCCGGGATGATCCCCTCGGTGCGGGCGAGGTACTGGAAGGACTCGAGGGCCTCGTCGTCGGTCGCCTGCGCGAGCGAGAGCCGGCCCGAGTCCTTCAGCCAGGACAGCTCGGGACCGACGCCCGGGTAGTCGAGACCGGCGCTGATGGAGTGGGCCTCGGCGATCTGGCCGTGCGCGTCCTGGAGCACGTAGCTTCGCGAGCCGTGGAGCACCCCGGGGCGCCCCTTCGCCAGGGACGCGCCGTGCTCGCCGGTCTCGAGCCCGCGGCCCGCCGCCTCGACGCCGACGAGCCTGACCGGGTCGTCGAGGAAGGCGGTGAAGAGCCCCATGGCGTTGGAGCCCCCGCCCACGCAGGCCACGAGCGCGTCGGGGAGCCGCCCGGCCATCTCCAGGCACTGCGCGCGGGCCTCGTCGCCGATGACCCGCTGGAAGTCGCGAACCAGCGCCGGGTAGGGGTGCGGTCCCGCCACCGAGCCGATGACGTAGTGGGTGTCGCGGACGTTCGTGACCCAGTCGCGGATGGCCTCGTTCATCGCGTCCTTGAGCGTCCTCGACCCCGAGCGGACGGAGACGACGCGGGCGCCGAGGAGCTGCATGCGGAAGACGTTGAGGGCCTGCCGCTCCACGTCGAGCTCACCCATGAAGACGTCGCAGGGGAAGCCGAAGAGCGCGGCGGCGGCCGCGGTAGCGACCCCGTGCTGGCCGGCGCCGGTCTCGGCGATGATGCGCCGCTTGCCCATGCGCCGGGCGAGCAGGACCTGCCCGAGGGTGTTGTTGATCTTGTGGGCGCCGGTGTGGCACAGGTCCTCGCGCTTGAGCAGCACGCGGCACCCGCCGGCGTCGCGCGACATCCGCGCGGCCTCGCCGAGGGGAGTGGGCCGGCCGGCGAAGCGGCGCAGCAGGAGGTCCAGCTCCTCGCGGAAGGCGGGGTCCGCGCGCGCCTCCCTCCAGGCGCCCTCGAGCTCGTCGAGGGCCGGGACGAGCGTCTCGGGGACGAAGCGTCCGCCGTAGGGGCCGAAGCGGCCCCGGGCGTCCGGCAGCGTGCTCACGCGGTCTCCTTGGCGATGGCGATGAAGCGGGCGAGCCGCGCCAGGTCCTTCACCCCCGGCGCCGACTCGACGCCGCTCGCGACGTCCACGGCGTAGGGTCGCACGGCGCGGATGGCCTGGGCGACGTTCTCCGGGGTGAGGCCGCCGGCCAGGATCACCGGGGCGATCTCCGACACCCCCTCGGCGAGCGACCAGTCGAAGGGCTGCCCGCTGCCTCCGAAGCCCCGCGACGGCGTGTCGAGGAGGAAGGCCGCGACCTCGTAGGAGGCGAACGCCGACAGCGACTTCACGGCGTCCACGCGGATGGCCTTCACCACCGGCAGGGGCAGGCGGGCGCAGAACTCGGGCGGCTCGCCGCCGTGCAGTTGGAGCACCCGCACCCCCGTCTCCCGGACGATGGCGAGGATCTCCTCCTCGGGCTGGTCCACGAAGACGCCCACCGGAACGACGAACGGCGGGAGCCGCGCCACGATGGCGCGCGCCGCGGCCGGCGGGACGAAGCGCTTCGACGCCGGCCAGAAGTTGAAGCCCAGCGCGTCGGCGCCGAGCCGCGCCGCCGCGAGGGCGTCCTCGGCGCGGGTGATGCCGCAGATCTTGACGCGCACGGCGCTCATCGGGAAGGGCAGGTTAGCACTCCGTCAGCTCCCGGATGAGCCTTCCGGGGTCCCCCGCCCGCACCAGCGCCTCGCCCACGAGGAAGTTCGAGGCTCCTCGGGCCCGGAGCCGCCGCACGTCCGCGGCGGTGCGCACCCCGCTCTCGGCGACTCCCCTCACGCCTTCCGGCAGCATCGGCAGGAGCCGCTCGCTCACCGCCAGGTCCACCCGGAAGGAGTGGAGGTCGCGGTTGTTCACGCCCACGAGGCGCGCCCCGGCCGCCAGCGCCGCGGCGAGCTCGCGCTCGTCGTGCACCTCCACCAGCGCGGCGAGGCCGATGGGCGCGCAGGCGTCGAGCAGCTGGCGCAACCGGTCGCCGGGAAGGGCCGCGACGATGAGCAGCGCCGCGTCGGCCCCGGCCGCCCGCGCCTCGAGGAGCTGGTAGGCGTCCACGACGAAGTCCTTGCGCAGCAAGGGGCTGCGCACGCGCTCCCGGACGGCGGCGAGGTCCTCGAGCGAGCCGCCGAAGCCCGGGCCGTCGGTGAGCACGGAGACGGCCGCTGCCCCGGCGGCCTCGTAGCGGGCCGCCTGGGCCGGAGCGTCGAGGGCGGCGTCGATGGCGCCGGCGGACGGGCTCGCCCGCTTGACCTCGGCGACGACCCGCACCGGCCCTCCGGCCGGCGAGAGCGCCTCCCACAGGCCGAGCGGCGCGGGGCGCCGGCTCGCCCGTTCGCGGAGGGCGTCCTCGGGCACGGCGGCGCGCCGCGCCTCGACCTCCCTCGCCTTGCGGGCGAGGATCTCCTCGAGAAACGTCACGCGGCGCTCGTCATCGCCACGAGGCGCGCCAGCTTCTCGGCCGCGGCGCCCCGGTCGATGGCCTCGGCGGCGAGGCGGACGCCCGAGGGGAGGTCCGCCGCAGCGCCTCCGGCGACCAGGGCCGCAGCGGCGTTGGCGAGCGCGGCGTCGCGGGGCGCGCCCCTGTGGCCGGCGAGGACGTCCCGCAGCACGCGAGCGTTCAGGGCCGGGTCACCGCCGACGATGTCAGCCTTCTGCCAGCGCGCGAGGCCGATGTCCTCGGGCACGATGGTGAAGCGCTCCACCTTCCCGTCCCTCACCTCGGCGACGTGGGTCATGCCGGTGACCGCGATCTCGTCCAGCCCCTCGCCGTGCACCACGAAGGCGCGGGCCGCCCCGAGGGCCGCGAGCACGCCGCCGATGACCGGCACCCAGCGCGGCTCGTAGACCCCCATGACCTGGTGGCGGGCTCCCGCGGGGTTGGCGAGGGGGCCGAGAAGGTTGAACACCGTCCGGACCGCCAGCTCGCGGCGGATCCCGGCCACCGCCTTGAAGGCGGGGTGCAGGCGGGGCGCGAACAGGAAGCCGATGCCAATCTGGTCGATGCACCGCTCCACCACCTCCTTCCCCGCGTCCACGTTCACGCCCAGCGCGCCGAGCACGTCGGCCGAGCCGCACTTCGACGAGACGGAGCGGTTGCCGTGCTTCGCCACGGTGACGCCGGCCCCCGCGACCGCGAAGGCGGCGGTGGTGGAGATGTTGAAGGTGTTCTGGTTGTCGCCGCCGGTGCCGCAGGTATCCACGAAGACGGGGCGCGCGACGTGCACCTTGTCGCAGCGGGCGCGCATCACCTCGGCGGCGCCGGCGATCTCGTCCACCGTCTCGCCCTTGAGCCGGAGCGCCGCGAGGAAGGCGCCCACCTGGGCCGGCGTGGCGCCGCCGTCGGCGACCTCGTTCATCACCGCCGCCATCTCGGGGCGGGTGAGGTCCTTGCGCTCCACCAGCTTCTGGATGGCTTCCTGGATCACGTTCCCCTCCGCGCGCGGCCGAGCCGCTCGAGCCAGCTGGCGAGCAGCGTCTTGCCGTGCTCCGTCAGGATTGACTCCGGGTGGAACTGAACGCCCTCCACGTCGAGCGTCCGGTGCCTCAGCCCCATGATCTCCCCCTCCCGCGTCCACGCGGTGATCGCGAGGCAGCGCGGCAGCGTGCGGCGCTCCACGACCAGCGAGTGGTAGCGGCCGGCGAGGAACGGCGAGGGGAGGCCGCGGTAGAGCCCGTCGCGCCGGTGGAGCACCGGGCTCGCCTTGCCGTGGACGATGCGGACGTTGCGCACCACGCGGCCGCCGAAGGCCTGCCCGATGGCCTGGTGCCCGAGGCACACGCCGAGGATCGGCACCTCCCCGGCGAGGGCGCGGACGGCCTCCAGGGTCACCCCCGCGTCGTCCGGCGTGCAGGGGCCGGGCGAGAGGACGAGCCCCCGGGGCCGGCGCGCGCGGATGCCGGGGACGTCGATCCGGTCGTTTCGGAACACCTCGACCTCCGCCCCCAGCTCGCCCAGGTACTGGACCAGATTGAACGTGAAGGAGTCGTAGTTGTCCACGAGGAGGAGGCGCACGCCGCCGCGTCCCGCGCTCATCGCCGCCCTCCCCGTCGGGCGGCCGGCCGGCGCCGCGGCCCCGCCACCGGCACCGGCCGCGCGGCGGTGTCGAGGGCCCGCGACTCGGCCTGGGCCACGGCGGTGAAGAGCGCCCGCGCCTTGTTCACCGTTTCCTGGTACTCGGCGGCGGGCCGCGAGTCGTAGACGAGCCCCGCTCCCGCCTGCACGCTCACGCGGCGCCCGGCCTGTAGAAGTGTCCGGATGGCGATGCAGGTCTCCATGTCGCCGCCGCGGTCGAAGTAGCCGACGGCGCCAGCGTACGGGCCGCGCCGCGCCGGCTCGAGCGCGTCGATGATCTCCATGGCCCGCACCTTGGGCGAGCCGGTCACCGTCCCGGCCGGGAAGGCGGCGCGGAGCACGTCGAGCGAGTCGAGCCCGGGCGCGAGCCTGCCCCTCACCTCCGAGACGAGGTGCATGACGTGGGAGTACCGCTCCACGGTCCGGAGCGCGGTGACGCGCACCGTGCCCACCTCGGAAACCCGCCCGACGTCGTTGCGGCCGAGGTCCACCAGCATGACGTGCTCGGCGTTCTCCTTGGGGTCGGAACGCAGCTCCGCCTCGAGGCGCGCGTCCTCGGCCGGGTCCTTCCCGCGCCGGCGCGTACCGGCGATGGGCCGGAGCGTCACCTCGCCCGCCTCGAGCTTCACGAGCGTCTCGGGCGAGCTGCCGACGAGAGCCCGGTCGCCGTCCTGCAGGAAGAAGAGGTAGGGGGACGGGTTCACGCGGCGGAGCGCCCGGTACACCTCGAACGGCGGAACGCCCACCTCGGCGTCGAAGCGCTGCGACAGGACGATCTGCTGGCAGTCACCCGCCCGGACGTATTCCTGGGCGCGGCGCACCGCTGCCTCGAAGGACCGCCGGTCCACCCGGGGAACGAGGACGGAGGTGCGGGACGCCCGCGGCACCCGGCGGTCGCGCAGTGGCCGCTCCAGGGCGGCCAGCGTCCGGCCGATCCGCGCCAGGGCGCCATGGTAGAGCGCCACCGGGTCCTCGCCGTCGGCCCGCCGCACCTCGACGATGACGTGCAGGGAGTGACGCACGTTGTCGAAGGCGACGACCTCGTCGAAGTCCATGAAGAGCGCGTCGGGGAAGCCGAGCTCGTCCGGGCCGGCAACGGGCACCCGCGGCTCGAAGAGCCGGACGGCGTCGTAGGAGAGGAAGCCGACGAGGCCACCCGCGAAGCGCGGCGTGCCCGGAACGCGCACCGCCTGGTGCGTGGCCAGCTCGGCGCGGATGCGCGCGATGGGGTCGGCGCGGTCGCCGAGGCGCCAGGAGAGGACGCTGCGCGGGCCGGCGCCCAGGAACGAGAAGCGGCCCGACCGCTCGCCGCCCTCCACCGACTCGAGCAGGAAGGCGTGGCGCTTGCCGCGCGAGAGCTTCAGGAACGCCGAGACCGGCGTCTCGGTGTCCGCGTCCACCTCGACGCGGACCGGGACGGCGCGGCCGGGCCTGCAGAGCTTCCGGAACGTCTCGAGGTCGGGCTGGGGGCGCAGGTCAGCCGCGCCAAAGAAACACCGTCATGCCATCACTCGCCTGGCGGGGCCCGCGATCTCCGCCACGTCCCGGGACACGATCCGGTTCCGGGCGTCCACGAGCACCACGGCGGGCTCGTGGGTGCGCGCTTCCGACTCCTCCAGCTCGGCGAAGGTGGCCAGGATCACCAGGTCGCCCGGCTTGTTGAGGTGGGCCGCGGCGCCGTTGATGCAGACGATGCCGCTGCCGCGCTGCCCTCGGATGGCGTACGTCTGGAGGCGCGACCCGCGCGTGATGTTCCAGACGTGGATGGCCTCGTACTCCCAGATGCCGGCCGCGTCCATGAGATCCTCGTCGATGGTGACCGAGCCCTCGTAGTCGAGGTCCGCATGTGTCACCGTCGCCCGGTGGATCTTGGACTTGAAGAACGTCCTCCGCATGGGGGTTAATTACCTTTTCAGGGGTCCTCGCGCAAGGCAGTGCGGCCTGCGCGGGCCCATCCGGCCCATGCGACGCGCCCTCGCCGCCACGCTCCACGTCGCCCTCTGGTGCCGCGAAGGCCGCGCTCCGGGAGAGGACCGAGTGGCGCGACGCGGAAGTCATACGCCGGTCCCATGGCGGCGCGGCACGCGGGTGGGGGTCCGGGGAAGGCGGCGCAGCGCCTCCCCCGGCAGGGCTCTGCGAGGAGGGCCCGGGCCTTGCCTTCCCTTGCGGGGCCCGGAGCCTTCCCCGCAAAGTGCGACGGAGCAGAAGTCCTTCGGATACTTCGGACACCGGGTCGGGACTTCTGCGGAGGAGCACTAGTGCCCTTCCCCATCGCGTCGCGCAGGCTCGAGGTCTTCGCCGCGGCGCGGGCGCAGCCGGGCGAACAGCTTCGCTTCGACCCGTCACGCCTGCGCTTCCACCTGGGGACGTCGCTCGGCGACCTCCGGATCCCGGTGCACGTCGCTCCGGACGCGGTGGCCATCCTGCGCGGGGCCGCGGCCGAGATCGCGCTCCTCCTCGCCACGCATCACAAGGGGCTCGCGCCCGGCGGCGAGCTCGACCGGCTCTACCTGCGCGAGGATTACGCCAGCCTGCCGCGGGCCACGGGGACGCTCGGGCCGAGCGGCGGGGGGCCCGACCTCCGCGCCGCCGCGCAGCTCGGCGCCGGCGCCCACCCGGCGCTGCTCGGCGGCCTGACCTGCGCCTGGATGGGGCCGGGCGGGAAGGGGCGCTCCTTCACCGCCCTCTGGATCGAGACGCTGCGCCAGGGCTTCGCCGAGATGGAGCAGTCGCGGCGCGGGGAGGAGACGCCGGTGCTCGCCGCCATGGCCCTGTACGGTGCCATGCAGGGCGTCGCCTCCGACATCCGCGAGGCCCTCCCCGGCCCGCCAGCGGACCGCTACCTGCGCGCCGCCGCGCTCACCGCGCTGTGGATCGCCGCGCGCACGGGCCTGGCGCGCGCCTGGAGGGATGCCGGGCGGCCGCCCGACGACCCGCTGCTTCCGCGGCTGGAGGCGGCCCTCTCGCCGGGAACGCTCCTCGGGGGGCGCGGCCCCATCCTCGCCGGCGGCTCGACGCTATACGGCTGCGACCTCTCGCCGGGCATCCCGCGCGCCGAGGAGCTCGTGGCCCGCCTCGCGGCCGGTGGAGACCCGGACACGGCCATCGCCGAGGTGGCCCACGCGCTCTCGGCCGACGAGGAGCTGTCGCGACGCGCCGAGCTGGCGATCGCGGCGGGGCGACTCCGCGAGATGATCGCCGTGGCGGTGGCCGGCGCCGAGGGGCAGGGGCGCGGCCAGGCGGTGGCCGAGCTCCGGGAGCTCTACTGCGCGCCGGGTGGGCTCGCCACCGCCCTCTCCGAGGACGGGGCGCGTCGCGCGCTGATCGGGCGGATGGCGGCCACCCACGGAGCGCTCCCGTCCGGCGACCCCGCGGCGATGCTCGACCGCGCCGGGCGGGCCGTGAAGGGGTGGAAGCCGAAGGAACCGGCGGCGTCGCTGGGGATCCGGCGCGACCTCGCCCGCAGCGAGTACGCGGTCGCGGCGACCGCGCTGATGTGCGATGCGGCCCTGGAACGCATGATCGCCCCGGCACGCCGCAGCCTCACGCCGCGCACCGGCGCGGAGGCGGAGGGCGGCGCCGAGGCCGAGTACGAGGCCGGCCGGCTCTACCGCATCGCGGCCAGGCCGGGACCCATCCTGAAGGCGGGGCGGGAGCGGCCCCTCGGCCACCTCTTCGCGGACGTGAAGGACTTCACCCGGCGCACCGGACTCCTCGGCCAGGCGGCCATGGCGGAGTTCCTGCGGCGCGAGTTCTACCTCCCCATTCTCACCGCGGCGAAGCGGCACTACTCCGGGATGCAGCACCTCGCCGACCGGGGCGGGGTCTCGGTGAACAACCTCCTCGGCGACGCCATCTCCTTCTCGGGCGACATCGCCGCCATGGTGGAGCTCGCCGCCGACATCCGGAGGCTCCTCGCGGCCTACGAGGCCCGGCTGGCACGCGAGGTCTCGACGGAGGCGGTGTCGCGGCAGATCGCCGCGATCGAGGAGGGGTACCGTCAGGGCACCGAGCGCGCCGCTGCGGCGCTCGCGGAGGCGAAGGCCGCGATCGGCGCCGCCGCCGCCGGGAGCCGGGAGCAGGCGGAGGCGCAGGCCGGCGCGGCCCGGGCCGCGGTGGAGCAGGCCCGGCTCGCCGGCGAGCGCGACCAGGCCTTGGCGCGCGCAAGGGGGGAGGGGCTCGAGGCCGGCGTCTTCATCAGCCACGGCCCGGCTCCGCTCGTCGTGACCATCGACGACGAGGTATTCGGCGCGAACCGCGTGGCCATCGCCGAGAAGATCAACGAGTCCGCCCGCGGCACCGCCCGCGCCGGATCGGCCCGCGCCCGGGCCGACGCGCAGCTCGCGGCCGAGCGGGCGGCGCGCCGCACCCCCGCCCTCCGGCACGCCTGGAGCGTCTTCGTCGGCGCGCCCCTCGTCGTCGCGGTCCCGCAGGACGCAGAGGCGGTGGCGCTCCGCTCGGCCCGGGCGGGCGACCTCGCTGCGGCGATGCGCGCGGTGGCGGTGTCGGTGCGGGAGGCGATCGAGGCGGCCGCCCGGTCGGCGTCCGACGGGGCCGGCGACATCTACAACAGCGGCGCGGCGCTCTCCGAGCAGGCCCTCACCGCCTTCCTCGAGGCGGTCGGCGAGACCCGCACCGTGCGGCGCGTGGAGCTCGAGCCCGCCGACGTGCCGGCGGACCTGGCGGCGCGCTTCTGGTTCGGAAGCGGGCGGCAGACGCTCATCGCCTGCTTCCACCCCGACCGCCGTCCGGCGGAGCTCTTCCGGCACGTCGGCAAGGCGGCCTTCAAGGGGCTTCCGGACGTCCCGGTCTGGGAGCTGTGCGCCGACGTCGGTGGGCCGGCGGCGCTCCTCGACGCGCTCGGCCCGACCTGGCTCCGCCGCGGGGCGCCCTAGGCTAGGGGCTTTCGCGCGAGGTGGCCGGCGGGGGTCGCGCTGCGCGCGCTCCGGGAGGCCGGCAGGGTCGCCCCGCCGGCCGTCCGCGGCGCGAGACGAGCCCCCCTACCGGGCCGCGACCTTGGCGAGCTGCGCGTCGATGAGCTGCTTGAAGGCGTCGAAGGGCTGCGCGCCGACGAGCTTCTCGCCGTTCACGAAGAACGTCGGGGTGCCGTTCGCCCCCACCGAGTTCCCGAGCCGCGAGTCCTCGTCGATTCGGGCCTTGTTGCGGTGGGAGTCGATCGACGCCTTGAACCTGCCGGCGTCGAGGCCGATCTGGCGAGCCCATGCCTCGTAGCTGGTGGGCGAGAGCTGCTGTTGGTTCGCGAACATGAGGTCGTGCATCTGCCAGAACTTGCCCTGCTCGCGCGCCGCCTCCGCCGCCTCGGCGGCCGGGACCGCGTTCGGGTGCATGGGCAGTGGCTGGTGCTTCCAGACGAAGCGGACCCTCGGCCCGTAGGCCTCCTCCACCTGCTTCAGCGTCGGCTCGACGCGGCCGCAGAAGGGGCACTGGAAGTCGGAGAAGACCACGACGGTGACCGGCGCCTTGGGGTTGCCCTTCACCGGGTCGTCGATCCGCACCGGGATCTGCGTGGGGCCGCTCGGAGCGGCCGCGCCCGGCGCGGCGGCGGCCTGGCCGCCCGCGCGGACGTTGTCGTCGCAGATGCGCCCGTAGAAGGCGGCGTCCACCTTCACGCCCTTCTTGACGAGATCGTCCGCCTTCCCGATCTCCTCGTCCACCACCTGCTTGAAGCGATCGTAGGGCTGGGCGCCGACGATCTGCCGGCAGTTCACGAAGAGGGTGGGAGTGCCGTTCGCGCCCACGGAGTTGCCGAGCCTGGCGTCGTCCTCGATGCGGGCCTTGTTGCGGTGGGACTCGATCGAGGCCTTGAACTTGCCGGCGTCCAGGCCGATCTGGCGGGCCCACGCCTCGTAGCTGGTGGGCGAGAGCTGCTGCTGGTTCGCGAACATGAGGTCGTGCATCTGCCAGAACTTGCCCTGCTCCCGCGCCGCCTCCGCCGCCTCGGCGGCCGGCAGGGCGTTCGGGTGGAAGGGCAGCGGCTGGTGCTTCCAGACGATGCGGACGTCGTTCTTGTAGCTCTCCTCGAGCTGCTTCAGCGTTGGCACGACCCGGCTGCAGAACGGGCACTGGAAGTCGGAGAAGAGGACGACCGTCACCTTGGCGACCTTGGGGCCGCGGATCGGGTCGTCGGGGCGGAACTCCACCTTGCTCGCCGCCGGCGGCGGGGGCGGGGGAGCCGGCTGTGCCTGGGCCGGCGCCACGCCCGGGATCATGACCGGGGCGCTGGCGGCCTTCTCCATGATCCGGGCGTAGACGTCCTTCGCGGGCGTCCCGGCCTTGACCATGTCCTGCGCTTTCCCCAGCTCCTCGTCGATGACCGCCTTGAATGCCTCGAAGGGCATGGCGCCGGCGACCTTGCGGCCGTTGATGAAGAAGGTCGGCGTGCCGGAGGCGCCGACGCCGGTGACGAGCGCCTGGTCCCGCTTGATGCGCGCATCGTGCTTGCCCTGGTCGAGCGCCCGCTTGAAGGCCGCCACGTCGAGCCCCACATCCTGCGCGGCCTTCTCCAGCGCCGGGCGGTCCAGAGCCGGCGACAGCTCGAAGAGCTTGTCGTGCATCGCCCAGAACTTCGCGTTGCCGCCCTGGGCGCGCGCCTCCTCGGCGGCCATGGCCGAGGGCAGGGCCTTGGGGTGGAACGGGAGCGGGTTGTGCTTGAAGGCGAAGCGGACCTTCCCGGCGTAGACGTCCTCGATCTGCTTCAGCGTCGGGAGCACGCGCTTGCAGAAGGGGCACTCGAAGTCGGACGACTCGACGATGGTCACGAGGGCGTCGGCTGGGCCCTTCACGGGCGAGTCGTCGACGGGGACCCGGTAGATCGCCCTGGGGTCCTCCTGGGGGCGGGGCGGCGGCTGGGGCCGCGCCTGGCCGTACCGCTCGCTCACGCCCTTGAGGACCACGCACTTCTGGTTTTCGGTGAGCCCGGCCAGCGTTCCCGGCGGGAGGTCGTTCTCCTTCACCCAGTTCGGGGCCGGCTCGCACTGCCGCTTCCCGGCGGCGACCGGCCCGCGGCCCGCCATGCCGGCCGTGACGAAGCCGACGGCGAGTCCGACGATCAGCGCGACGATCCAGCTCACGTGCTTTTGCATGAGACCTTGCTCCATTTCCTCGGGGGAGATCGAGGACTTGTACCAGAGATCTAGAAGCTCAGGAAGATGCCGGCGCGCGTCAGCAACGGCACCCCGCTCGAGGGGCCGAGGGGCACGCCGAGGTCGATCTCCGCGTAGCCGCCGACCACGTCGGTGAGGCGCAGCTCGGCCCCTCCGCCGGCGAGGAGCCAGCGCCAGCGCATGGTCCCCCCCGCCGACCCGGCGTCGAAGGCGGCGCGCAGGTAGAAGGGTGTCTCCTGGAAGGCGTAGTGCAGGCCGGGCCGGACGGCGATGTAGGTCCCGGGCGCGAGCCCGAGGACGAGCGACATCTCTGGGCTGAAGCCCTTGCCGACGTGGTAGCCCGCCGTGAGCTCCATCTCGAGAAGGCCGGTCGAGCTGCCGTGGGCGAGCTCGGCGCCGCCGCCGAGGTCGGCGGAGACGGTGAAGCCCACCGGCCTCCCGGGGACGTCGCGCGCCGGCGCCGGCGCCGGGGCGACGGCCGAGCAGGCGAGGGCGGCGGCGAGGGCGAGGTTCCGGACGCGCACGGGGCGGGAAGCCTAACCCCGGGGGAAGGGAACGGGCAAGCCTTCCTGACGCCCCGTCCGGCCGCGTTGCCGCGCCCGGACCGTTCGGGTTAAGAGCCAGGGAGATGAGCGAAGCCGACGCCCTGCCCGTCCCCGACCGGACCATCGACACGTCGGGAACCCTCTGCCCCCAGCCCATCGTCGAGACCGCGAAGGCGGTCCGGACGCTCGGCGCGGGAGGCGTGCTCTGCGTCATCGCCACCGACCCGGGGATCGCGCTCGACATGCCGATGTGGTGCCGCGCCACGCGCAACGAGCACATCGCCACCTTCCGCGAGGGGAAGGCCTGGCGGAGCTACCTGCGGAAGAAGGGAACGCCGTGAGCCGCACCGCGAAGGCCATCGCCATGATCTCGGGCGGGCTCGACTCGACGCTCGCCCTCGCGCTCGTGAAGCGCCAGGGCATCGAGGTCAAGGCGGTCAACTTCTACACCGGCCTCTGCATCACCGAGACCCAGCGCCGCAAGGGCGGCCGTTCCGACGGCACGATCCCGCGCAACGAGGCGCTGCGCGCCGCCGCCGACCTCGAGGTGGACGTCGAGTACGTGGACCTCTCGGAGTCCGGCTACCTCGACATGATCGTAGCCCCCCGCTACGGGTACGGCGCCAACGCCAACCCCTGCGTCGACTGCCGCATCTTCATGATGTCGAAGGCGAGGGAGATCATGGAGCGCGAGGGGGCCGACTTCGTCTTCACCGGCGAGGTGCTGGGCCAGCGCCCGAAGAGCCAGCGGCGGGACACGCTGCGCACCGTCGAGCGCGAGAGCGGGCTCGACGGGCGGCTCCTGCGCCCGCTGTCGGCGAAGCTCCTTCCTCCCACCATCCCGGAGACGGAGGGGCTCGTGGACCGCGAGCGGCTCGGCGACATCAGCGGCCGCTCCCGGAAGCGCCAGATGGAGCTCGCGCGGGACCTCGGCATCGCCGACTGGCCCCAGCCGGCCGGCGGCTGCTGCTACCTGACCGACGAGAGCTTCGCGCGGAAGTTCTTCGACGTGCTCGACTCCCGCGAGGCGGCCGGGGAGCCCCGCCGCCTCGCGAGGGAGGACGTCGTGCTCCTCTCCACCGGCCGCCACTTCCGGCTCTCGCCGCGGGCGAAGCTCGTCGTGGGCCGCAGCGAGGTGGAGAACGTCCTCCTCGAGGGCTATGCCCCGGGACGGGCCCGCCTCGAGGCGAAGGGCGTGAACGGCCCGGTGGCGCTCGTCGAGGGGGAGCCGACCTGGGAGGAGCGGGTGCTCGCCGCCGGCATCGTGGCCCGCTTCGGGAAGGGCAAGGACCTCGCCCTCGTGCCCGTCGAGTGGCGCGAGGAGGACGAGGTCGAGATCTACGAGGTGGCCCCGGAGCGGGACGAGGCGCGCATCGAGTCCCTGCGCGTCTGACCCCGGGGCCCGGCCCGCCGGTCACGGATGTCCGGTTGTCTCCGGCTTCCCGAGGCGCGACACTCGCCCCCGGAGGGCCCCTGCCATGGCCAACCACGGGAAGGCTCCTTACGTCGTCCGGGCTCCGACGGCGGTCCTGACGCGCGGCTTCGATCCCCGCCTCTCGGTCGGATCGGCGCGGCCGGCCGTGTTCCGATCGTCCACCTACGTCTTCTCTAGCCCGGAGGCGGCCGAGCGCGCGTTCGCCATCGCGCTCGGGAAATCCCAGCCCGCGAAGGGCGAGAGCGTGGACCTCATCTACTCCCGCCTCTCCCATCCGAACGCCGAGATCCTCGAGGATCAGATCGTCCCCCTGGAGCCGGAGGCCCAGGCGTCGGCGGTCTTCAACTCCGGCATGGCGGCCATCTCCACGCTCTTCTTCACCTTCTGCCGGCCCGGAGCGAGCTTCGTCTACACGACGCCGCTGTACGGAGGAACCCTGCACCTCATCCACCAGCTCCTCGAGCCGCTGGGAATGCAGGGCATCCCCGTGGCCGCCGGCGACACGCCGGCGCTCCGGGCCGCGATCGCCAGGGCGAAGGAGCTCCGCCTGGTCTTCGTCGAGACGCCGGCAAACCCCACCCTCGTCATGTCCGACATCGGCGCCGCAACGGAAGCCGCCCGTGCCCTCGCGGATCGCCCGCTCGTGGCCGTGGACAACACCTTCCTCGGCCCGGCCTTCCAGCACCCGCTGAACCACGGCGCCGATCTGGTCGTGTACTCGGCGACCAAGTACCTCTCGGGCCTCTCCGACATGCTCGGGGGCGTCGTGCTGGGGCGCGACGTGGAGCTCTTGGCGCAGCTCCGGGGAACCCGCGCCATCCTCGGCAACATCCTGCAGCCGGACGAGTGCTGGATGCTGGACGGCCGCCTGCCCACGGTCGAGCTGCGCATGAACCGGCAGAGCAAGAACGCCCAGCGCATCGCCGAGAGCCTGGCCGCCCATCCGAAGATCGCGAGGCTGTACTACCCCACGCTGTTCCGGGACCCCGAGCAGATCCGCATCCGAGACGCCCAGTGCCGATTCCCCGGGGCGATCCTCTCGCTCGAGCTGCGGGGCGGGAAGCCCGCCGCCTTCGACTTCCTGCGGCGCCTCACCATCGCCCGCGACGCCGTGAGCCTCGGGGGAGTCGAGTCGCTCGCCTGTCATCCCGCCAGCACCACTCACTCCGAGCTCTCGGAGGAGGAGCGCCAGCGCTGCGGGCTCGGCGACGCCCTGGTGCGCATCTCCGTGGGCGTGGAGGACTGGCGCGATCTCCTGGCGGACTTCCGGCAGGCCCTCGACGGGACTTGAGCTGCGCGCGGATTTTCGGAACTTGACAGCCGCGGCGGGCCGGGAGATTGACGGTCCGACCGCACCCGCTCTTGATGGGCCTCAAGCCTTTCTCGGGCGGTTTCTGGCTTCCTGACGCACGGGGTCGAACCCGGGCTCGAAGCCACGGACCGATCGACCCGAACTCCACGAACCACCCAGCGGAGAAGCGCCATGGCCAACGAAAAGCGCATCTACTCCTTCGGAGGCGGCAAGGCCGAGGGCAGCAGGGACATGAAGGAGGTGCTCGGCGGCAAGGGAGCGGGCCTCGCCGAGATGAGCAACATCGGCATCCCCGTCCCTCCCGGCTTCACCATCACCACCGACGTCTGTCTCGCCTTCTACGCGGGCGGCGGGAAGCTCCCCCGGGATCTCATCCGCAGCATGCGGGCCGCGCTCGCCAAGGTCGAGGCGCTCACCGGCAAGCGCTTCGGCGACGTCGAGAATCCGCTGCTCCTCTCGGTGCGGTCCGGGGCGCGCGTGTCCATGCCCGGGATGATGGACACCGTCCTGAACCTCGGCCTCAACGACGAGACCGTGAAGGGCCTCGCGGAGCGCAGCCAGAACGAGCGCTTCGCCTGGGACAGCTACCGGCGGTTCTGCGCCATGTTCGGTGACGTGGTGCTCGGCATGAAGCCGGAGCGCAAGGAGGACCGCGATCCCTTCGAGGTCATCCTCTCGCGGAAGAAGCACGCCCGCGGCGTCAAGATCGACTCGGAGCTGCCGGTGGATGCGCTCCGGGAGCTGGTGTCGGAGTTCAAGGCGGAGGTCCGGTCGAGGAAGGGCGTCGCCTTCCCCGACGATCCCATGGAACAGCTCGTCGCCGCGGTGGAGGCGGTGTTCCGCTCCTGGGAGAACGACCGCGCCGTCGCCTATCGTGAGCTGAACAAGATCCCCTCCGACTGGGGCACCGCTGTCAGCGTCCAGGCCATGGTCTTCGGCAACATGGGCGAGGACTCCGGCACCGGGGTCGCCTTCACCCGCAACCCCGCCACCGGGGACGACCAGTTCTACGGCGAGTTCCTCGTGAACGCCCAGGGCGAGGACGTGGTGGCCGGCATCCGCACGCCGCAGAAGATCGCCGAGCTCGAGGCGCGCTGGCCGGAGATCGCGAAGCAGCTCGAAGGCGTGCGAGAGCGGCTCGAGAGGCACTACCGCGACATGCAGGACATCGAGTTCACCATCGAGCGCCGCAAGCTCTACGTCCTGCAGACGCGGTCCGGCAAGCGCACCGGGCTCGCCGCGGTACGCATCGCGGTGGACATGGCCGAGCGCCGGATGATCTCCAGGGAGGAGGCGGTCCTCCGGGTCGAGCCCATGGCCCTGAACCAGGTCCTGCGCCCCATCTTCGACGCGGCGAAGTGGCAGCAGGCAGAGAAGGAGGGCCAGTACCTCGCGAAGGGCCTCCCGGCCGGCCCGGGCGCCGCCACCGGCCGCATCGTCTTGTTCGCCTCCGACGCCGAGGAGTGGAAGGCGCGCGGCGAGCAGGTGATCCTCTGTCGGCACGAGACCAGCCCGGAGGACATCCGCGGCATGAACGCGGCGGAGGGCTTCCTCACCGCCTTCGGCGGAATGACCTCTCACGCCGCCCTCGTGGCCCGCCAGATGGGCAAGGTGGCGGTGGTCGGCTGCGACGCGCTGAGGTTCGACTACCCGGCGCGCGTCATGCACGTCGCGACGCCCAAGGGCGAGCGGGTGCTGAAGGAGGGCGACTGGATCTCGGTGGACGGCTCCACCGGCGAGGTGGTGGAGGGCCGGGTGGACACCAAGCACTCCGAGGTGATCCAGGTCCTCATCGAGAAGACCCGCGCGCCCAAGGACGCCCCCATCTACCAGGAGTACGCGAAGCTCATGTCCTGGGCCGACAAGGCGCGGCGCCTCAAGGTGCGCGCCAACGCCGACCAGCCCGACCAGGCGGAGATGGCGGTGGCCTTCGGCGCCCAGGGCATCGGCCTGTGCCGCACCGAGCACATGTTCTTCGGGGAGGGGAAGATCGGCCCGATGCGGGAGATGATCGTCGCCGACACCGAGGCCGATCGCCGCAAGGCGCTCGCGAAGCTCCTGCCGCTGCAGCGCCAGGACTTCGCCGGCATCTTCCGGGCCATGGGCGGGCGGCCGGTGACGATCCGCACCATCGACCCGCCGCTCCACGAGTTCCTGCCGCAGGACGAGGCCGGGATCGCGGAGCTGGCCCGGGCAGCCGGGCTGACCGTCGCCAAGGTGAAGGCCCGGGTGCACGACCTGCACGAGTCGAACCCCATGCTCGGCAACCGCGGCTGCCGCCTCGGCATCTCCTACCCGGAGATCACCGAGATGCAGGCGCGCGCCATCCTCGAGGCCGCCTGCGACGTGGCGGCCGAGGGCGTCGCCGTCGTGCCCGAGGTGATGATCCCGCTCGTCGGCGAGAAGAAGGAGCTCGACAACCAGGCCAGCCTGGTCCGGAAGGTGGCCGAGCAGGTCTTCGCCGAGAAGGGGCGCAAGGTGAAGTACGCGGTCGGCACGATGATCGAGGTGCCGCGCGGCGCCCTCACCGCCGGCGAGATCGCCGAGGCCGCCGAGTTCTTCTCGTTCGGCACGAACGACCTCACCCAGACGACCTTCGGCGTGTCGCGTGACGACGTGGGGACGGTGCTCGTCACCTATCTCAAGGAGCACATCTACGACGTGGACCCCTTCGTGTCCGTGGACCGCTCCGGCGTGGGACAGCTCATGCGCATGGCGGTGGAGGCCGGGCGCAGGACCCGGCCCGGCATGAAGATGGGGATCTGCGGCGAGCACGGCGGCGATCCCAGCTCGGTGGAGTTCTGCCACCAGATCGGGCTCGACTACGTGTCCTGCTCCCCGTTCCGGCTGCCCATCGCCCGGCTCGCGGCGGCGCAGGCAGCGCTCAAGGAGGCGGCGGCGAGGGCCTCGCACAAGGCCCCGGCGGTCAAGCGCCGCGCGCCCGTACGCCGGGCCGCGCGCCGCGGCGGGCCGAAACGCGCCCGCCGGCGGTAGCACGCGCCCGGGGAGAGGGCGCTCCCGGCCGGGAGCGCCCCAACGATTTTGACGGCAGCGACCCTTTCGGGCACACTCAATGGTGCTGCCCCGCATGGCCCAGCGCCGACACGCACCCTGGCTCCTCGCAGCCTGCGCTTCCCTGTTCGCGCTCCTGGCCCTCCCCTGGCCGGGGACGGCTTCGGACGACGCCGGCGCCTCCGATCCCGCGGCCCAGCCGGATCAGGCGGATCAGCCGGAGCCAGGCCGGATCGCCGCCAGCGACGAGCCGCGGATCGGCGCCATGACCCTGGCGGAGGACGAGGAGCGGTACGTCGCGCCGTACGGGGCGGGGCGCGCCGTGCTGACGATCGAGCCGCGGCTGCAGGCCCGCCTCGAGCGCCTCCTCTCCGACTACCGGGTTCCCTGGGCCGCGACGGTGCTCCTCGAGCCCAAGACGGGGCGCGTCCTCGCCCTGGCCGAGTACGCACGCAAGGAGGACGCCCGCGGCCTGTGCCTCAAGGCCGCCGCGCCGGCGGCCAGCGTCTTCAAGATCGTGACCGCGGCGGCGCTGCTCGAGCGCGGCCTCGAGCCCGACGCCGCCGTCTGCTACCACGGCGGCCGCCACCGGCTCGCCCCGAACAACCTCGCCGACGACCCGCGCCGCGACCGCCGCTGCACGACCCTCGCCTCCGCCCTCGGCCACAGCACCAACGTGGTGTTCGCCAAGCTCGCGGACCGAGGCCTCTCGGCCGAGCTCCTGCGCGCCGAGGCGGAACGCTTCCTCTTCAACGCCGAGATCCCCTTCGCGCGACCGGTGGAGGTCTCGCGCGCCGAGATCCCCGACGACCCGTTCGCGCTCGCGTCCACCGCGGCCGGCTTCGGCCCGGTGCGCCTCTCGCCGCTGCACGGCGCGGTGCTCGCGGCCATCGTCGCGAACGGCGGCGTCTTCGTGCCGCCCGAGGTGGTGGCCTCGGTGGACGGCGCCCTGCCGCCGGTTCCCGGCGAGCCGCGGCGGGTGATCGACGAGCGCGTGGCGCTGGCCCTGACCGACATGATGCGGACCACGGTCACCGAGGGCACCGCCCGCCGCCTGTTCCACGAGCGGCGCTCCCGCTCGCCGCTCGGCGAGATCGCGGTGGCCGGGAAGACGGGCTCGATCGCCGAGCGCGACCCCTACCGCGACTACTCCTGGTTCATCGGCTTCGCGCCGGTGGACGACCCACAGGTCGCCGTCGCCACGGTGGTCTCGAACGAGCGGCTGTGGCGGGTGAAGGCGCCGTACGTGGCGCGCGAGGCCCTGAAGGCCTTCTTCGCCGAGCGCGCTCCGCAGGCTCAGGCCTCGCTCGCGCGTCCGCTCCGCGAGGCATTGCGGTAGCGGCGCCCATGGCGCGCCTCCTCGCCCTCCTCCCCTACGCGCTGCTCGCCGCCGCCGCCGCGTTCCTCGGCGCCCGCTGGGACGAGATCCCCGAACGGTTCCCGATCCACTGGAGCTGGGGCGGCCGGCCGGACGGCTGGGCCACGCGCTCCGCGGCCTGGGTCTTCGGGCCGCTGGCGTTCGCGGCGCTCCTCTGCGCCCTGCTCGCCGCCCTGGGCCGCACGGCCCTGGCCGAGCGCCCGGACGACGACACCCGACATCGGGCCGAGCGGCGGCTCGCGCGCGGCGTCCTGGCCGGAGCCCAGTGGGTCGTCGCGGCGACCTCGGCAGCCGCGGCCCTCCTCCCGTTCCTCCCCGGACCCGGCCCCGTCCTGGCGGTGGGCCTCGGCGGGGCGGGCCTGCTCGTCGCCGGCGCGGTCCTGGGCGGCGTGCGCCTCTCCCGCGAGCACCCGCTCCCCCCCTCCGACGCGCGGCGGTGGAGATGGGGCCTGTTCTACGTGGACCGGGAGGACCCCCGCGTCCTCGTCCCGAAGCGCCTCGGCCTGGGGCTCACGTTCAACTTCGGCCGGCCGGCCGCCTGGCTCGCGCTCCTCCTGCTCCTCGGCCTGCCGCTCGCGCTGGCGTTCCTCGTCGCCCGCGCGATGTGACGGCGCGGCCGGGGCTCGTCAGCGAAGCTCGACGATCGCCGCCTCGACGAACTTGCGGAAGGCCTTCAGCACCTCGAGCTCCGAGAGCGGCGCCACCTGTGCGATGCGGCGCAGCTCGCGCTGGCCGTCGCAGCGCGAGAGCAGGTACTTCTCCGGCGAGGAGAGGCGGACGAGCGCCACCTCGTGGGAGGACAGCCTGAGCACGGGTACGCGCGTGGGCTCGAGGAGCGCGCGCAACCGCCCGAGGAGCGCCCGCTGCGCGTCGGCGAGCACGGCACGGGCAGCCTCGAGACCGGGCGCCACGTCGACGGCGCGGGCCGCCTTCTCCTCGGCCTCCTCGTGGCGCTCGGCGGCGAGCAGGGAGCGGGCTTGCTCGAGGAGCTCCGCCGCGGCCATCGCCTCGCTGGCCGCCCCGGGCGGAACGACGCGGATCGGCGCCGACGAGAGCACGCCCTGTCGGGCGAGGGCGTAGAGGCGCTGGTAGAGATGGAAGTCGGTGGCGTGGAGGGCGAGGCCGATCTCGTCGATCGTCTTCCCCTCGATGGCCAGCATGATGAGCCTGCCATCCACCGTGTCCTCGCGCGTCGCCGGCGGGATCCGGGCCTCGTCGATGATCAGCGACGCGGCGCCCGTGGGAAACTGGGCCCGGAAGGCGTTCCAGGCGGTGGCGCGGAACTCCGCCTCCTTCACGATGTCGGCCATGGGTACGGTGGCGTCGAGGTCGTCGGCGTGCGGCGCGGGGCCGTCGTCCACGTGGAAGACGCCCGAGTCCCAGATGAAGGCGTCGAGGATGGTCTCGCGAATCTTGATGGCCAGCACCTGGCGGATGGTCTCGGGCTGCACCAGCCCTACCATGACCAGCACCTTCCCGAGCCGGACCTTGGTCTCCTCCTGGGTCTGGAAGGCCTTGGTGAGCTGCTCCTCGGTGATGTGGCCGAAGTTCATGAGCAGCTGGCCCAGGAACTCGCGCGGGTCGTTGGAGGCCGCGCCCACCGCATCGCCCTCCCGCAGGTGGATGGTCTTGCGCACGGTCCCGCGCTCGCAGGTGAGGGAGCCCGAGATCTTGTGGCGGGCCAGCAACTCCGCGACGTCCTGGAGCGGCATGAGGGAGAAGCTGCCCATGAGGCCGCGCATGGAAGGCAGTCTCGCAAGGAAAGACCGGTGGCGGCAAGGTTCCCGGTCGTGTAAGAAACGGCCGCGATGATCCGCGTGGAGGTCTACGGGAAGCCGGACTGCGCGCCGTGCGAGGAGGCGAAGGCGATCCTGGCGCGCCTCCGCAACGAGCTCCCCTTCGATCTCGTCGAGGTGGACGTCACGCTCGACCCGGCGCTGGAGCGGAAGGTCCGCAGCGAGATCCCGGTGGTCCTCGTGGACGGCCGCAGGGCGCTCGCGCTGCGCTTCACGGAGGCGGAGGCGCGCGCGGAGATCGAGCGCGCCCTCGACGCGCTCCCGTACCGGACCCCGCGGCGGGTGAAGGTGGGGTTCGCCGCGGCGGTGCTCCTCGCCCTGGCGGGCGCGCTCGCCTGGAAGGCCTACGACGTCCTCGTCGCCGAGCCGGCGCTCGCCGAGGAGGCGTTCGAGATCACCCGCGTCGTCCCCCGTGCCGCGCCCGACCTCCCGGTGGAGACGCGCGACGGGCGCACCTTCTCCCTCGCCGACGCGAAGGGACAGGTGCTCTTCGTGAACTTCTGGGCCACCTGGTGCCCGCCCTGCCGCGACGAGATGCCCTCGATGGTCCGGCTCGGGCGCGAGCTCGCGCGCGAGTACCCGGGCAGGTTCCGGATGGTGGCGGTGTCCGTGGACGAGGGCTGGGACGTCGTCCAGCAGTTCTTCGGCGGCGCGTTGCCCGAGGGCCTGCTCCTCGCGCTCGACCGATCGCAGGACACGACGCGCGCCTACTACTGTGTCGGCCGGGGCCGCTGCCCCTCCGACTACAAGTTCCCCGAGAGCTACATCGTGGACGGGAGGGGCCGGCTCGTCGCCTACGTGGTCGGCCCCCGCGACTGGTCGGACCCCGCGGCGCGGCGATTCCTCCGCCGCCTCATCGACTAGCGAATTCCCTGGGTGTGGGGCTCACAGGCCGCGCCGTCGACCCGCGGCGAGTGCGGTACCGGACGCGTCCGGCGCCGGCGCGAATCACAGACAACCCATCGGAATGACTGTCGAAACACCGATGCACGGGGTGGCGATATCGCCCCCGGAGCGCGGCTTTGTTCTTGATGGGCTTTGAAAGCGTGCACTATAAAGCCTTGAAAAGCTCGCAGTTCCACCCGGTGGAAGCGGTGCCGGAGGGCGCGTGGCGGAGCGCGGCAGTGGCATCCCGGTCGTGGTCGCGGGCCTCGGAGACGTGGGCCGGGCGATCGCCCGCTCGGTCCTCGAAACCCCCGAGCTTCGGCTGGTTGCCGCCGCCGACCCTGCCCCGGGTCTCGCCGGTAGGAAGCTGGAGTCGATTCTGAACGCGCCCTGTCCCGACCTGACCGTCGCCTCCGATCTCGCCAAGGCCTTCGCGGCGGCGCAGGGCGGCGTACTCCTGCAGGCGACCCGCTCGTCGTTCGAGGCGGTGCGGCCGCAGATCGAGCAGGCGGTCCGCGCCGGACTCTCGGTGGCCTCCACCTGCGAGGAGCTCGCTTACCCCTGGCTGCGGCACGAGGCCCAGGCCGACGCCCTCGACCGGCTCTGCGAGAAGAGCGACGTGGCGGTGGTGGGAACCGGCGTGAACCCCGGCTTCGCCCTCGACCGGCTGCCGGCCCTCCTCTCGCAGATGACGGGGCGGGTGCGGCACATCGACGCCGTGCGGGTGGTGGACGCCAACGCTCGGCGTCCGGCGCTGCAGAGGAAGGTCGGCGCCGGCCTCTCGGAGGAGGCCTTCCAGGCGGCGGTGGAGCGGGGCGAGGTCGGCCACGTCGGGCTCGCCGAGTCGGTGGCCCTGGCGGCGCTGGGCTGCGGCCTCGAGGTGGACGAGGTGGACGAGGAGCTGGAGCCGGTGATCGCCGCGCGCGATCTCGCCACCGCGGTCCCGGTGCGGGAGGGCGCGGTGGCGGGCGTGCGCCACCTGGCGCGCGGCTACGCCGACGGGCGCGAGGTGGTCCGGCTGGAGCTCGTCCTCGTCGCCGGCGCGGAGCACCCGCGGGACGAGGTGCGGCTCGACGCCGACCCGCCGCTGCGGATCTCCATCCCGGGAGGCGTCCCCGGGGACGAGGCCACGGCCTGGGCCGTGGTCCACGCCGCCACGGCGCTTCCCATGCTGCGGGGACTGGTCACGGTTCTCGACCTGCCCCCAGGAAGGTGACGAGAGGCGCGCATGCTCGACAAGTCACTCATCGGCCGGGAGAGCGAGCCCGTCGTCCACGAGGTGGAGAGGAACGCCATCCGGCGCTTCGCGGACGCGCTCGGCGATCCGAACCCGATCTACGCCGACGAGGAGGCGGCTCGCGCCGCGGGCTACGCCGGGCTGGTGGCCCCCCCGACGTTCCCGGCGGTGCTGGCCGCGAATGACCGCTTCCGCCACTCGCTGGACCTGGGGACGCGCTCCCTGCTCCACGGCGAGCAGCAGTTCGAGTACGGCCGGCCGATCGTGGCCGGCGACCGCATCACGGTGAAGAGCCGCGTGGCCGACGTCCAGGAGAAGGCCGGGCCGAGCGGGCCCATGGACGTCATCGTCATCGAGGACGAGGGGCGCGGCGCGGACGGAGAGCTGGTCTTCCGCTCCCGGGAGATGCTCATCCTGAGGCGCGGGTAGCGATCGGGGACATCGATGGGGCTCGTCGCACGTCAGCTCTACTTCGAGGCGGTCAAGGTCGGCGACGAGCTGCCGCCGCTCGTCAAGCCGCCGGTGGACCGCATCCAGATCGCCCGGTACGCCGGGGCGAGCCTGGACTTCAACCCGCTCAGCGTGGACGAGCAGTACGCCCGGAACTCGGGGTTCCCGAGCGCGCTCGCGCCCGGGATGCTCGCCATGGGCTTCCTCGGCGAGCTGGTGGTCGAGTGGCTTCGCGGGGCGCGGCTGCGCCGCTTCTCCGCCCGCTTCGTCAAGATCGTCTGGCCCGGTGACGTCATCGCCTGCCGCGGGCGGGTGGTGGACCGCCGCTTCGAGGAGGGCGGCCGCTACGCCATCGACATCGAGGTCTGGGCGGAGAACCAGCGCGGCGAGCTCGTGGTTCGCGGCACGGTGACGGCCCAGCTCTTCTACAGCGCCGAGGACGAGGCGCGGCAGCGTGCCGGCCAGCCGCCCCTCGTCGTCACCGCCGCAGAGGAGGAGGCGCGTCTCGCCCGCCTCACGCGCGGGGTCGGTCCCCGCCGGCCCGAGCCGGTCCGGCCCGTCGCCCGTCCGGCCGCGGCCCCCGCCGCGCGCCCGCCCTCGCCGCCGGCCAAGGCGGCCCGGAAGCCCGCGCCCGGGAGGGCCGCCGCCCGCAAGCCGGTGGCCCGGAAGCGGCCCGCCCCGAAGAGGCGGGCGGCCGCCCGCAAGCCCGTGAAGAAGTCCCCGGCCCGCCGGCCCGCCGCGAGGCGCCCGAAGCCGAGGCCCAAGGGGAAGAAGCGCCGCTGATGCTCCCGGCGCTCCTCGCCTTCTCGCTCGCCGCTGGCGCCGCCGATCCCGCCGCCCTGATCGCACGGGGCGATGTCGCCTTCGCCGAGCGCGGGGACCCGGCCCGCCTCGCCGCCGCCCTGGAGGCGTACGGGCGCGCGGCGGCGGAGGATCCCGGCGGCCCGGCCGAGCTGCGCCTCGCCCGGGCGTCGGCCTTCCGCGCCCTCTCCGACCGCGCCGCCGCGCGCGAGGCCTGGTCCGCCGCGGCGCGGGCCGCGGAGCGGGCGCTGCGGCGCCTCGCGCCCGCGTGGGGCGCGGCCGTGGACGCCGGAGCGGGGGCCGCCGAGGCGGCGGCCCGGGTGGAGCCGCCGGGGGCCGAGGCGCTCTACTGGCTCGCCCTCGCCAGCTACTCGGGCGCGCAG
>Ga0153915_10000379_pt1 | contig 40756 bp, 30 predicted proteins | sample Opewatmetagenome_2_FD_107003 | JGI IMG/M metagenome (GOLD analysis project Ga0153915, IMG submission 107003) | Freshwater wetland microbial communities from Ohio, USA - Open water 3 Core 3 Depth 3 metaG | ecosystem: Environmental > Aquatic > Freshwater > Wetlands | place: USA: Ohio, Lake Erie...
AGGACTTCAACGCGGTCAACATCAAAATAGCCGAATAATGTGGACTCGCCGCGCGCCTCGTAGGCGCCGTCAAAGTTTGTGGAAACGGAGGATTCCCCCATACCTGTCGGCATATCATTTCCAAGACCGCGGATATTGATGGTAAGCCCGCCGGCGGTGCCTGAGTCCGTGGTGCTGACGTTCGGGATGTCCTTCAGGATATCGGCGATCGTGGTTGCACCATTATTCATAATTTCCTCTCCCTGAAGCACCGAGACCGACATGGAAACCTTCTGAAGGTTTTCCGTTCTCTTTTCTGCAGTTACAGTTATCTCTTCAAGGGTGAATTCAGACTCTGCCTGGGCGAATGCCGATGGAACTCCGCTGAAAACAAACCCTATCCCCAAGATCAATGTAACAAAGATCAAATAAGACTTTTTCATATCTGGCTCCTTTTTTAAATTGTTGTCGTTTATAATTACACCGGCCATTCCGGTATAAGAGCTGTGAATAAATGAACCATAATGTTGGGAAATTCCATAATAATCCCCGTATACTTAAGATATAGATGGAGTCGCTCGCCTTCAGTCGAAGAAACTTCAAATTATCATATATTCGGTTGCCGTTATAGACATGGAATTGAAATCCGGGGTTTCGGATTATGGAGACTTCCTGATGTTGGATTGTTTCAGGCATGATAATAATGTCAGAAAAAATCAAACATCATCGGTCGATAAGAGTAAATCCGATTTAATAATGTATTGCAGGATTCCCCAAATAATCAAAACATTTACAAAAAAAAATATATAGGCAGCCTTTATATATGGATAGCTGTATAACATAAAATATGTTTTAATGATAGTGAAAAAATGAATTAATTATGGGTAGAACATAATATATTTTAGGGTGTGAGGCTGAAGGATATATTACCGGAGATGAGATTTAAAAAATCAAAGGGGAAGTAAAATGGAATTTGTCAAAGATGGCGTGTGAAAGATAATTTTTGAGATAATACATTAATTATCCGAAAATTTTTAAGCAGGATGAGGTTAATCTACATGGGGATGATTGAGGTCATGCAAAATTTTTTCTAAAGGAATAGCAACCGGTCTGAGGGGTTAAGATGGAGGGTTAATCCGATCCCCAGGCCGGTTGCTACCTTTGAAAGAAGTTCCTATCCTGAACCAAGTTCTCATTTTGATCCAGGAGGAAGAAGATGAGAATGTTTCAAGACATTGAATGATAATATAGGCCTGTTCAATAGTAATCTATGGCGGGGCATGACTATTTTATGACATTTTGCGTTATTTTCATGATATCTAAAATTACAAAGGGAGCCGCTTCACATTGTAGAGCTGCCCCCTTTGTTCATCTTATATGATTATATCATGCAATCATAGGCCGGTATGCTGCTGTTTGACTAGGATTTGGCAACAGTGAGCACAATCTTTCCCTTGTAGTCTCCGGCTTTGATCGGTTTTTTGACGCCGTTAACCGTCATACTCACACTGTAGCCTTCCGGGGCTTTGACGGCGGCGCCATCGGCAATGGTCAGGCCTGTCAGGAAGGAAGTCTTGCCGACAACCCAGGCTGAGCCTGGATCAAGCGATACTGTTACTCCATGCTTCTCGTCGGTCGCGCAATAGGTGTTGGTTACCTCGCCGATTAAGTAATAAAGCTCAGGGTGGTTCATATCGACCTTCTCATCATTGGGGCCGAGCGCGTGTTCAATAGTGGCCGTCGTGATAGCGCCGGTAATAGTTGCGCTCTTGAAGGCCACGGTCAATTCGGCCGAAGCGGTATTGGCATTGATGATGTCGCCGGCCAGGGTCATGTTGCTGAAAGAGGCGTTGACATCCTTGCCGGAAGCTGCACCGCCGCCTGCGCCGCCGGGCATGCCTCCGCCCGGGGCGCCACCCGGAGCTCCTGCACCAGGTGCAGCGCCTTGACCACCGCCGGCCGGAGCGCCTCCAGCGCTACCCGGCATGCCGCCGGGCGCGCCGCCTGGAGCTCCACCACCCGGACCTCCGGCAGCTGGAGCGCCGCCCTGAGGAGCAGAGCCGCCGGGCCCGCCACCTTGACCGCCAGGCATACCGCCGCCCATCTGATTGGGGTCATCATTGGCCATCATCTGGAGGATTATTCCATTCCCTGGATTCAATTTCGCATTGTCGACGGTTATGGTGGCGCTGCCGCCCTTTACTTGAATAGCAGTGGATTTGGTATTAAACACGCTGCCCTTGTCTATGGTCAGATAGGCGCCTGACCCCCAGTACATGGCCCCGAATCTCTCTGAATTCACAACAGTCCCATCCGTAAAAACGCCGTCGCCATCCTGGCTTATAATGGCGTAGTCCTTGACATTGAATGTGCATTTGCTGAACGTGCCGACCGTTGTACCAAGAGAAAAAGCGCCATAACCGCTTTCAGTAACATCTATCGTGCAATTGGCAGCAAAAATCTTGGGGCCGGCAGAGACGTTGTCGGAGGAAAGGGCGCCCCATCCCTGTGCCTTGATGTGGGTATTATTGTAATAGGCGGTTCCGTTGCCGGCCAGGTTGGTGGCGCGGAGGTTGCCGGTGACGCCCAGCATCCAGGGTACTTCCATCATCTTGCCCGGCTCAACTGAAAACGTATAACCTTCAGGCAGTTTGCCGTTATAAACCTCAATATCGGAATTATTGACTGTTGTGACACTGTCGCCGCCGACCCAGATAGCTGTTCTTACGGCGCCGGTGTTGTTAATCTTGGCATTCTCTATAGTAACTTCAGCCTTTCCGGCGGTCATGATTGACGCGCCATAGCCGATGAAATCGTTGGCGCCGTTTCCGGTAAAACTGATTTCAGGGTTGATAATGGAATAGGTCGACTTGGAATCGCCTGTTACCATAATGCCGTTGAACTTTTCTCCGACCGAGGTGATCTTGATATCCGTTGCCGAGGCGTCCGTTACTGTTCCGCCTGCCACTGCCGCCGCGACGGATTTATCCGCCGCATATTTTCCGTTTTCTATATAAACAGCTGTCCTAAAATTATAGCTGTCCACGGGGATATTCGTTGTGGGAGTAAGCACAATTTTACCTTTGTAGACTCCGGGGTTGATCCCCGTTTCAACTCCGTCCACTGTCATTGTGAGACTTTTTCCTTCAGGGGCCTTGATTACAGCGCCTTCGGCAATAGTCAGATTTTTCAAGCTGGTAATCTCCGCGACTTCCCAGGTGGAGTCTGCAGCAAGGTTTTTACCGGCATTACATGACGCAAACGGCAACATAAGCATTGTTGCGGCGCATAATGCTGCTAAATTCTTAATTAATCTGTTTTCCATGATCATTACTCCTCCGTCTAAGAAATTTTAGTGACTTTAAGTATGATTTTGCCCTTGTAATCGCCTGCTTTAATTGTGGTTATACCGCCGTCAACAGTCATGGTCAAGCGATAACCTTTGGGAGCTGTATCGGAGGGCGCACGGTAAAAAAAGGTATAAGGCATACAGAGCGAGGTTAAAGGCAGATCGCTTAAAAGTTTCTATGCTCATGCCTTACACCTTGTCCCGTAGACCTTATACCATCACCATAACTATGAAGCGCAAAGGTCAAATAATTATGCCAGCAGGTTTGAAGCCATCCTCATCAGTTTGCCTATCTGGAGACCATGCGGGCAAACAGCCTCGGCGCTGGAATAATCCCTTGAGGCAAGGGAATTTCTTAAAGTCCCGGGAAGTTCCCTGTAAAGGTTTCGCGCACGGTCCCTCTCGCCGTAGCTGTTATAATACATCATATAGCGCATGATATCCGGCACCCTGGTCTCGGCGCCCATTACGGAGATGCATTTGCCGCAACCCTGACAATAATGGCGGCACTCGCCCTCGGCAAGCAACTCAAACACATTTAAGTCGGTTGAGGAGAGTTTTACGTTGTCAGTAGCCGCCGCCACATTATCCTTCAGTATGGTGACGTTTGTGATTTCGGAGCAGATAGACGCGATCCTTTCGTCGCTCCATACCGCCTTGAGTTTTGCCTGTTCCAGGGTGTAGCCTTTATCCATAAAGTGTTTGGTGGCCGCAAGCGCCTCAGGCGTTTCGACCATATCAGGGCCTTTTCCCATTGATTTAATGGCAATCAGGCCGATGCCGGCCTTGGCAGCTGCATCAATCTGCTTTTTAACCTCATCTTTTTGCATCAGGATGTAATTATAGGTAATCATGAGGGCATCTATCCAGCCCATGGTTACCGCCTTATCGACGATCTTATCGTTCCCGAGATGGCCGCTGAATCCCACAGCCTTGATCTTTCCTTCCTTCTTTTTTTTCTCTACCAGGGTCTTTAAGTCATCGGGCAGTTTATCTACATTAGGCAGGAGGGTAAGGAGATACAGGTCGATGTAATCCGTTTTCATCCGATCAAGGGACTGGTCAATAGATTCGCTGACCTGTTTCGGATCGGTTTTTTCAGAGGCCTTGGTGCAGATAAAGATCTTTTTCCTGTCTTCAGGGTATCTGGTCAGATACTGGCCTATGCCAATCTCGCTCTTGCCGTTTTCATATCTGTCTGATGTGTCCCAGAAGGTAGCGCCATAGGTAAAGGACAGTCTTAAGAGGTTTTGATTTGTGGTCCAGTCTATTCCGCCCAGGGAAAGAATCGAAACAGGGAGGCCTGATTTTCCGAGGATGCGCGTAGGTATTGTTTTTACGGGTGTATCTTTTGTTTTTTCTGAGGCGAGGACATTGCCTGCAAGACCTGACGAGATAGCCAGGGATGCCCCGCCTGCGCCGGTAGCCTTTAAAAATGTTCTTCTATCCATTTGTTTGTTTTCGCTCTTCATTTAATGTCTCCTGTTAAAATGATTTAAGCCTTGCTCAGATATTTTGCTATGTTGATTCCGGTTGAATATCCTGCGGTTATTGCCCCGCCAAGCCCGCCGCCGCCCCGGCCTTTACCGGAACCGAAAGCGCCTGGTTTACTGCCCGGACCCATGCCGCCACCGCCGGCAGGAGCATCACCAGGGGCGCCGCCTTGCCCTCCTGGTGCCCCGCCCTGTCCGCCTGGTCCACCGCCTTGCCCGCCGGGGGCGCCGCCTTGTCCGCCTGGTGCCCCGCCTTGTCCGCCGGCAGGGCCTCCACTAGGAGCTCCACCGCCTTGTCCGCCGGCAGGGGCCGCAGAAGAAGCTCCGCCTTGGCTGCTGCTATCGCTGCTGTATATTGTAGTGCAATCGCCTCCGGCAAATAAACCCGGCATTACCTTTCCCTTGGCATCAAGCACCTCGCCTTCTTCATTGATTGCTATCCCGCCATGAGTGACTTCGGTAAAGCGTTGGCACCAGAAGGCATAGAATGGGGGCTTGCGGACAGGTATAAGGTATTCGGCCTTTTTCCCGAAATCCGGGTCCTTTCCCTTCTCGCAATACTTGTTATATTTCTCTATTGTGTCAACAAAGGCCTTTGGGTCTATGTCCATTTTCAGGGCAAGCTCTTTCAGCGTGTCTGCTTTTTTTGCATGGTTGCCCTTGGCCCCTCCCTCGTCAAGGGCTACTTCATATGCAATATGCTCCTTCAATTTTCTTTGAATGGGGAGGTCGCTTTCTTCATTCGGATCTTTAAGGGCCTTGGCCCACGCTATTTCAAGTATATTGCTGTCTACAACAGCGTAAGATTGACCCTTTGGCTGCAGGCCCAGGGCTGTGCCGCCTGTAGACAGTCCGCCTGTCTCATCATACCAGCGCTCTCCGTTCAGGTTGACGTGTATAATCTCCGGAAACTGTATCATTCGATAGATGGAATAGGAATAGGGATGATGGGCAGGACCGCCAAGGGGAAAAAATGCGTTTTTCACATCCACAGAGGCCCCGATCTTTTCCGCCAGTTCAATCCAATCGCCTGTGCAGGCAGGAGGGCTGAAGCGACGTCTGGACTTGCCGTTAAATGTCTCGGGGAACAGTTTAGTAAGCAATACATCGTTTGATCCAAAGCCTCCGGCGGCTATGAGGCATGCCTTAAAGTTGACCAGAAGCGTCCCGTCTTTGGTATCCGCCAGAACCCCTGTAACATTTCCGTTAATGTCCGTCATAAACTCCTTTGCCTTTGTCTCGGTAAGGATCGGTATATTCATCCTTTCGCAGCACTCAATCATCACGTCCGTGAAAAGGGTTCCCAGCCAGCCTGGCCCGATTGAGTGATCCGGATGGCCTTTATACCTGTCGACACGGTCGGGCATAATCAGGTTCCCGAACTCTTTCATCTTGACCTTTTCCAGGGGAACTATCTTGAAATATCTCTCTACGTCCCCCTTCTCGCATACCCAGTCAAAAAACTGTCCTGACACGGATGGCGTATCGGAAACCTTTTCGCCGGCAGCCTTTTGAAATTTTGAATCCGTTATGGCCATGCCATGGGCAAAAGTGGTTGATCCTGATGGCTTTTTAGCCTTTTCAAGGATTATAACCTTTTTGCCGCTTAGATCCGCCGCCTTCACACCGGCAACCAGACCCGTTCCACCTGCGCCGATCACGCATAAATCGCAGTCCATAGTATTATTTGCCATTTATATTTCCTCCTTATTAAATGGTTTGAATTGTCATGGTTGGATTTAACATTCGGTAATCACAGAAACAGGGCACTCCTTGTAACAGGTGCCGCAATGAAGACATTTCTTCTGGTCAATCTCATTTCTATCATCACCGTAATTGATGGCATTTGCAGGACACTTCATCCTGCATACCTGGCAGCCCATACATTCATGACCGATATAATAGGTCTTTTGCGTCCCGGAGGCTGCTGTCTTAGCAGTTGCTGCCTCGGCGGCGGGAACGGATCCGGCTGCGTCCATAACAAATGGGGCTGCAATTGCCGCTGAACTTACTATCATAAACTTTCTTCTGCTTAAATTTGAACTCTCTGATGTCATAATTCCCTCCTAATTATTTGTCGATTTATTAAATGATTTAATATTGTCTTAATTTTAACCTTTATTATTCTGATTTTTAATAAGCCCAATTCATTCCATTGCCTTATTTTTTTTTGGGCAGTTTTACTGTGGCATGTCCCTCTTCCACATAATACTTATCAAGGGTCTGACACCAGAAGATGAGGTCCGCAAAATACTCGCCGTTCTTGCTGTATTTATTCGTAACGTAGGACCGGCAAATGATGGTGTCGCCCTCCAGGGCATGCCAGGCAGGACGTATGCCCCTCATGTAGGGGACCTTTTCAAGATAGGGGACCTGATCAAACAGATCCGGCATCATTTCCTTGGCGATAGGAGGGATGACGGTCTCGGGATAACCCGGAAGTACGGACATAATATCCCAGCCGATCCTCTGAAGCCAGCCCTGGTCGCCTATCCAGTTGATCAGCATGCCCGCGACCCATTTGGGGATGACGCCGTTCTGGATCACCGCGCGTCCGTCCCTGTTGGCGATCTCAGGGGTTTCCTGGACCATCTGTCCGCCCGAGGTCGGAGCGCCTTGATCGCCGCCACCCTGGGGTGCTCCTCTTTTATCGCCCCCCTGAGCGATTTCACCGCTTACAGGCATTTCGAACCCGCCCATCCCGCTTCCGCTGCCCTGGCCTTTGGGCTTTTTCTCCAGGTATTCAGGCAGGACATAGATGCCCTGTTTATTTTTCTTCATCTTTGAAAAGGTCTTGGGGTCCAGCACGTTATTCTTTATATTGGTGGACCAATCAGGGATATGGAACAACATGTCCACCCCCAGTTCGTCTGCCAGGAAGGGACCGGCGGCCCTGGGGGGCGGCTCATCGCCGATGTTTACATCATCCCAGTACAGGGGTTCGGCGCCGCGATATTTTTCATTCTTCCATATGCCGATTATCTCTTCCCAGTCCTTGTCGGTGTACTGGTGAGGCTTGCGGCTCCACCAGTCCGGGCTTTCCCATGCCTTGTTGCCGGACGGGTTTCTCTTTGCCGGGTCTTTGTGACGGCGGTAGCTCTCTTTGAGGATGCTGGCGCTCTCCGCCACCAGCTCGGCCTTCTGGTTAAAGATCCTAGCCCTGCCGCTCAATGCCAGGGTGCGATAGTGGCTGCCCGCCTTAGGAGTGATGTCCACATAATGCTGGTTGTCAATGACCTGATATAGGGTGTCGCCCTCATAAAACGGCTTATAATAATTGTAGGTGCAGTTAAGCCCGTTAACCAGCATGTAGTCAACTAAGCCTTTTGAGTCGCTCATGGCAGGCCAGAGTTCGGGCTGGAGAATCAGGGGGAACGCGATCACATCGCCGAATTTTGTCTTTTTCCCATAGGCCTTGTCGTTGAACAGCGGGTTGTTGGCGCCATACCGCCTGTAATAGGTCGCCATGGTGTCATTGGTGATTTTAGTCAGGCCCATCGGGCCAAGTATCTGCGTGGTGTTGAGCTTGCCGCTTATCAGATCCTTAATGTCTATCTTGCGGTTGTTGATCTGGTCAAGCTCCGCCTGGAAGTTCTTCAGAATCTTCGCGTCTTCAGCGCTGTACCGGCCTGGATAATAAAACTCCCAGACATTGTCTGCCGGGTCCGCAGGAATTGCCAGTTCATTTGTCTGTTGCGCCTTTGCACTTCCTGATTGGGACCAAGCCCTGTTCGAAAGCGTCATGCCGCCCAGGCCCAGGACCGCTGCGCCATGTCCTGCAATCTTTATAAAACTTCTCCTGCTTAATTCAGACATTTTCCATCCCTCCTTTTAAGCTTGTCAAATAAGATTAAATGAAACGGATCAGAAATAATCAAACTCCCGGCTGCGGTGAAGAATTTATTGTCATAAGATCCAAATATGGGACCTAGTTAATCTGCAGAATGGATGATACCGATCCTATAGATGCGCTCAATAATAATCTATGGCCGTGCATGAATTTCTTATGACATTTTGCGATGTATTTTTCAACTGAAAATATATAATAGGGGAGGTGCGCTTATAAAGGATATCCACAGTCCTGCGCCAGTGGATATCCGTGGATATGTGTCTTAGATCTTGGTCAGATATTTTCCTGCGGCGATTCCTCCTATATATCCGTTGTAGACTGCCCCCGGGAGCCCGCCGCCGCCCTTGCCGTCGAATGAGACGCCGTCGCCTCCGGCAAATAAACCTGGCATCGCCTTGCCGTTGGCATCAAGGACCTCGGTATTTTCATTGATTACTACCCCGCCATGGGTACATTGAGTAAACCGCTGTCCCCAGAACGCATAAAAGGGAGGCTTGCGAATTGCCTTAAGATATTCAGGCTTTTTCTTGAAATCGGAATCCTGTCCGTTGTCGCAAAACCTGTTGTATCTCTCTATTGTCGCAAGAAAGGCCTTGGGATCTATATCCATTTTAAGCGCCAGTTCTATAAGCGTATCGGCCTTCTTTGTGCGGTTGCCCTTAGTCCCCTTCTCATCAAGCGATGCCTCATAAGCAATATCTTGTCTGAATTTTTTCAGGATCGGTATATCGCTTTCTTCGGGCGGATTTGCAATGAGTCTCTGTCCGAGAGTTTCAACCATGTCGTCATCCGCTACAGCATACATCTCTGCCTTCGGCTGCATGACCAGCATGGAGGAAGACCCTGTGCTCAGTCCCTCGGTTTCATCGATCCATCGCTCGCCGTTCAGGTTGATGTACATAACCTCGGGCTGCCACATCATGCGATAGATTGAATAGGAATAGGGGTGATGTGCAGGACCGCCGATCGACACCCATGCGGCGCTCATGTCAAGGGCAGCCCCGATTTCCTCTGCCATATTAATGCAATCGCCCGTATTAGTCGGCGGGGAGAAGCGATGTATGGACTTGCCGTTATAATCCAAGGGCCACATCTTTTGCAGCTTTTCATAATCGGCGCCGAAGCCTCCTGCGCCTATGAAGCAAGCCTTGCAGTTGACCCGGAGTTCTCCGTCTTTGGTGTCGGCTAAAACGCCCGTGACCTTGCCGTTGGCGTCCGTGATAAACTTTTTTGCACGGGTCTCGGTAAGAACCGGTATCTCCGCCTTTTTGCAGCACTCAAGCATTTTTTCAACAAAATAGGTCCCCATCCAGCCCGGGCCTATGGAGGGATCGGGATGATTTTTATATTCATCCATGCGATTGGGCATGGATATTGAACCTTTGCCCATCATGCCTGCGCCCTGTGCGGCAACTTTAAAGTATTTTTCCGCGCCGCCCTTTTCCACCAGCCAGTCAAAAAACTGGCCTGACACATCTCTCCCGGAACCGCGGCCCGGAGAGCCGCCCTTTGCAGGACCGCCTGCAACGCGCATCTTTACGGTTTCCCCGTCTTGAGCCGGACCGGAACCTCCGCCTGGAAAAGAATTGTTTTGGGAGGTCGCGCCTGCCGCTATTTGCCACTTTGAATTCGATATTTGAATGCCGTGAGCAAAGGTGGTGGCGCCTCCCGGCTTTTTTGCCTTTTCAAGCACGATGATCTTTTTGCCGCCGCTGACATCGTATGCCTTCACAGCAGCAATAAGGCCCGCTCCTCCGGCCCCCAGCACCAGTAAATCGCAGTTCATAATATTATTTGCCATTTATATATTCTCCTTTATTTTGGGTGTTCCCGCCGCTGTCGCAGAGGAAACGACATTAAAACCTGCATGACAATTCAAGTTTTTGATAAATATCCGGCCGCCTAATGGGGGATTGTCAAACATCGCAATCCCATGTTTATAGTAAGGTGTGTTTAATATTTGATTGTAACAGCTACCCCCTGTGCCCTTATTATTGAGCATTGCGTTTGAGACGGCGTTTGAATACTTTCCGGTTTATGCAAATAAGTGAATATTTAAACCGAGTGATTATAAATTATTAAGCATCCGTCATGCTAAGGCGTCGTCTTGCCTCCGGACTTCAAATTATCCCATGTATCGTAAGGCTGGGGCAAGTCGGGACGCCAACCAGCTACACGCTTTGTACTATAAGTTTGATCTCTGCCATCTTTTGCCTGCTCCGCGGTTTTCTGTTGTTGTCCCGATTGTTTCTCCGATGGCTGTGGAGTAAAGAAGGGGCGATTGAGCTGCCAGGAACCGTCAACTAAACTTTTATCAAGCGGCGCCGCGAATTGCACCCATTGCGTAAAATGCCATATCTTCCATTTCCCGTCTTCTTTTATAAAGTCCACATCACATTTTTCCCATATCGTGACGGGCACCGGATCGCCTTTCTCATCTATTTCAACATTTATACTCGGCACATACCATAATCCTTTAGCTGTGTTGCAATCGCCGGCTATCTCGATGTATGGAGTAGTAAGGAGATGGATAACCATGTCGCCGATGCCTTCATTTTCCGGGGTATCCTTCACTTCATTAGGGAACAGTTCGCTCATTTTTTTCAGCTTTGCCTTGTGGGCCGCATCATTAGTCTTAACAAAATAATTTATGACTGCTTTTCTCCCCATATTCTGGGCGCCGTATGAGATGTCATCCCTTTTAGACCAGAAGGTCTCGATCTCATAAGCCTGCTTTTGCGCTTCGTAGCAGTAAGTATGACCGGCCATAACATTTTGTATTTCCTGATAAGCCAGGGCACGCTGCAATTCCAGGTTTTCCTGATTCGAAGCGTTGTTTGTCTTTTTTGCTTGAAGAGAGACATTCCATGAAAAGAGAAAACCGATGGTTAAGAGTAAAATGCCGATAAAAAATATCCTTCCTTTCTTCATTACTAACCTCCTTGTGTTTGGTTTGCTTATGATCGTTATCCTTATTAAAAACCTCCATCATCGTCGACACCGGCATCAGGCCGGAATAACTACAGCTGCTTGCATTAATGGTGAACTCGCGTTGCAGGCGCATGGGTAGATCCCGTAAATTCAATTCGCTATGGAAACAGTATCATTTTGCACTTATACCGGATCTGAGTTTTTTTAAAAGAAGGTAATACTTCAGGGCAGCCTGATAATCCTTGTTGTCAGGGGCAAACTTGACGGCCTTTTTTTGCCAGACAATGGCCGTTTCCAGGTCTCCCAGAGAATAGAGCAACTTGGCGTAGGTGTTTATATATTCGCTGTTTTCCGGTTGTTTTTTTAATGCGTAATCGGCAAATTTTATTGCAGCCTCGGGATATCTAAAGGCAAAGTCGCTGTCGGAAATCAACATGGCGGCAAATTTATTTGCGTTGTATGCGCTTAAATCGGACATCGGGACCATATCAAACATCGCCTTTATTAATCCGGGTTCCTCATCATATTTTGCGATGTTGATCCATACCTCCAACGCCTTTGCATTGCCGGGATCAAACGCCAGAAGGTCTTTGACGGCTTGTGTTATTGATTCGGTTTTATCTGTCTCCAGGGCGCCGTCTAATGCCTTTTCAAGCGCGGCAATCTTTTTCAGTTTTTCAATATCAACCGGGCCGCTCAAAATTTTTTCCAGCATATCGTCAATTGCTGCGGCGTGGCATTGCCAGAGTATGTTTCCTTTTTTGTCGATAATATAACAATAAGGAACGCCGGGCGTGCCCTCGATAAATTGGGACATGACTTCCTTTGATACATGGCCGACCGTGTATAATATCTCATCATTATGCTCTTTCATGAATTGATTGAGGACATCGATAGGCTCGCTGTTGAGGGCAACAATGGAAATCCGGTTGCCGTATATTTTTTGAAGGGATGACAAATGAGGTATTTGTCCTTTGCAGATTCCGCATGATGTCTTCCATAATTCTACAATTGTTATGGAATTTCCAACATCCGGGGCCTTTCCCTTTACCCATTGTGCTCCATCAGTAAAAGAGGGCGCCTTATCGCCGATATTAATCGTGGCCAAGGCAATCAAGGACAGCAGGGATATCAATCCTGAAAATGATCCCATGAATTCAACTCCGTATTATCATTAATTAAAAATCCGCCAAATTAATATGTGAGATTCTGCTGTCAACAGTATCTGCTTCCTTTTCAAGTTCGTAAAGATCATAGGCTGCTATCTTATCATATAACGCCCTCCGGCTGATGCCAAGGATCCTTGCAGCCTCGCTTCGATTGTTCTTGGTAGTTTTAAACGCCAGTATAATTGCCCTTTTCTCTGCTTCCTCAACTACCTGTTTAAGCGGGAGAACCCTGCCTTTTTCTCCCCCTTCCATTAACGATATCCTCTGCATCAGCGTTGAGTTCAATAGACAATCAGGGGTAATGACTTCATTTTCCGATAGAAGCACGCTTCTTTCAACAACATTTGCAAGTTCCCTTATGTTGCCTTTCCAGGTGGCGTTGATGAGCATTTCCAACACATCGGCATTTATCCTGCTTATTTTTTTATTGTATTTCTTGCAGAATTTATCAAGAAAATAATCGATCAACAAGGGTATGTCCTCGCGTCTTTCCCTTAAGGGAGGGAGGGTTAACGGGACAACCGCAAGACGATAATATAACTCTTCCCTGAATTCACCGGTGGATATGTTTTTTTTCAGATCTCTGCTCGAAGCGGAAATAAAACGCACGTCGATTTTTATGTTTTTATTGCCTCCGACAGGTTTAATAAGTCCGTCCTGTATGGCCCTTAAAAGTTTGACCTGTGTAGCAGGTTTTATCTCGCAGATTTCATCCAGAAATATCGTGCCTCCCTGGGCCTCTTCAAGGAGGCCCCTCTTGGCATGGACGGCCCCCGTAAAGGCGCCTTTTATATGTCCGAACAATTCGCTCTCCAGAAGTGTTTCCGTTAAGGTGGCGCAGTCTATGGTTAAAAACGGTTTGTTTCTTCTGACGCTGTTTCTATGGATCTTTTCAGCGAGAAAGGATTTCCCTGTTCCAGTCTCCCCCATGATCAGCACCGAGGCCGTTGAATCGGAGATCTTTTCCACGTGTTTCATAAGCTCGTGCATTGATCTGCTGGCCCCGATGAGCATCCTTGGCAGATCTTTATTTTCATCCCCAAAACTGAAGTCTTTCAGCTTCCGGTTGAGCTTCCCGTATTCTATTGCCCGTTGTGCGAGGATTTCTATATCATGGTTTTTAAAGGGTTTGGCAATATAGTGAAAGGCCCCCGTTTGAATCGCCTCCACAGCGCTTTCGATGGTCCCGACGCCCGTAATAATAATAAAAGGAGTCGTTGAATCTGTGGATCTGACGATCTTAAGCAATTCAAGACCGTTAAGACCTTCCATGGCCATATCGGATATTACAAGGTCAAACACGGTCTCTTCCATGGCCCTGCAGGCATCTTCGCCGCTTTCTGCGGTAAATACCGTGTATCCTTTCCTGGTCAATAACCGATCCAACGCCTGGAGCATCTCATATTCATCATCTACAATAAGAATTTTTTCACTCATACAATTTTACCTTATTTATAATCGCATTATTCAGAGAATTTTATCGTTTCTATGGGAAACTCTATGCTCATAGCAGTGCCTTTTCCTGCCTTTGATCTCACTGAAAGACTTCCGTAATGTTTATCGACAATTATTTTTGAGATGAAGAGTCCCATGCCGAATCCGTCTTCTTTTCTGGATGTGAAAAACGGATTGAATATCTTCTGTAGATCTTCTTCCGGAATTCCTATGCCGTTGTCCTCAATCTCCAGTATTATCCTTCCATCCCCGTTCTCTCCTGCCAGTTTGATCAGTATTTTTATCAATCCTTCGTTTTTGACGGCCTGGATGGAGTTCAGAATGATATTGATCAGCAACTGCTGGATAAGATTTTCATCCCCGTTGAATGAAACCATATTAACAGGATATTTCTTTTCAATCTTAATTTTTTTCTGTTTGAGTTTCTGTTTCAGGAGAAGCAGACTGCCGTCAATAAGAGAAGGCAAATCAATGGGACTAAGCTGCAAGGGCGCCGGTCGCGTAAAGTTGAGCATATCTTCAATGATTTTTGCGGCCCTGAGGGCGCTGCGTTCAATGGATTTGAGGCTTTCAATGGAATCTTCATCGCTCAACTTATGATAAAGCGCATCCTGGGCATTGGTTAATATAATCCCCAGGGGATTATTGATTTCATGGGCTATTCCTGCGGCCATGCGGCCCATAATCGCCAACCGGTCAGAATGAAGGAGATTCTCTTCCAGGCGCTTGCGTTCGGTTATATCCCGTGAAAAGCAGCATGCGAGATCCTCAACCGGATCGGGCTCCGCAATTATAGTCGCGACCACCTCCACCTGGATGATGTTCCCATTCTTGGCCTTGAACGTAAATTCTTTATGTGAATATCTTTCGCGAAATACGCTTACAATGAAATTGGTCACATCCTCTCTTTGTTCCGGCAGCACAAGGTCATGAAACCGCAGGGATGCGATTTCATTTTTATCATATCCAAGGTGCGTTAAGGCGATTTTATTTGAAAGTCTGATCTTGCCGTGCATGGAGATCAGATGAATCATGTCGGGGGATAACTCAATGAGGTCCCTGTACCTTTGCTCCGATATCCTGAGATTTTTTGTTACCCGGAGCACTTTTCTTTTCAGCATGGCATTCAAGGATATGACCGCAAATAGGGCAAGGATAACAAGCCCTATCAAGGTTAAAAGAGGTTTGGCGTAACTGCTGAAAAAATAACGAATATCCTTTTTCATCCAATCTGCATATTCAATATCCCTATCCTGCCATCTTTTTAATATGTTGTTATATTCTTTGATTTCACGTGTCTTTTCATAGGCTTTAAGCAAAGATGAATAGAGTACGGGATTATTTTTGTGAACGGCAATAAACAGAGGAGCGGATTCTATGGATGCTTCTGCCTCATTGATATTGGAGAATCCGATTCTTTTTATCATATCCAGGGTCAAGAGGTTATTGTGGGATATATAGACCTGCGCTTTTCCTGAATTCACAAGATCAAGCGCCTCTTTTTGGGTGTATGTTTCTATATATTTTACATTCATTTGTAACGAAAGAAGCCGCGAGAGGAAATGATCCCTCTCCAGGGCGATTGTATGGCCTGAGATGTCTTTTAATGAGCTAAACGTCCGGCATTCGCTGTTAATAAAAATCCTTCTGTCGACTTTAATATTTGTTTCGATCAGGTTTATGTTTTGCAGATTGTTCAGGTCATCTTTGATGGCAAGGATAAAATCGAGATTTCCTTTATTCAATTCCTCGACCAGGTTTGCATCATCCATGGGGTAAACCTGGCTGACCCCATCCATGTTGACGGCGATCAGACTCGCGACATCCATGCCTAAACCCCGGATTACGGTTCCATAATCATGTTCAATAAAGAAAATAGGGGGGCTGTACATTGAAAAGCCCACTTTATATATCTTCTGATCCGCAGCATGGGAGGGGGCGGCGGAGAGGAAAATTCCGATGAAGCTCTGTATAAGGATAATGTGAATGTATGCAAGACGGTTAATGAATTGCATCTGAAATCCTCATTATTGTCGTGTTATCAAATCGATTGAAGGATCAACATTGCCTGTATCGCCTGGGACCGAATATCTATGAAGCTTTCGGTGACACGGATACTATCTTACTAAGGTCATTAATTGCAACAATTAATAACTCAAGATCAGGCTTGCTGATAAGGATGCAGGATAAAAACATACCGACGGTTGAGTGTCTTTCTGAATGCATAATAGGACTCAGGCATCACTGCTGATCTGTGTGACGCCTGGGTCCTATAGGTCGTTAATAAACCTCTCTCAACCGGATGCCTTTATATACTCAGCGGCATTTTTTGCTGCAAGGAGGCCTGTTGTATATGCAAAGCTTGTAGTATTGCCGGAAAGGTACTCGGGATATGTGTCTCCGTATACGGTATTGGCGTCAGAGCCGCCGGCATAAAGGCCTCGAAGGGGCTTAAGGGCCGTGTTGAGCACTTCCGTTTTGTAATTGATCTTAATGCCGCCCAGGCCGCCGAAGCTGTCGCAGCAGAATTGTGCGGCATAATATTTAGGCCCGTTGAGGGGCAGGAGATTCGATGCATCCTTGTAGAAAACGGGGTCGTTACCGGCTTTGCAGAAGGAATTGTACTCGGCAATCGTTGTCTTGAGCGCCTTAAGGTCGATGCCTGTCTGCCTGCACAGGTCCTCCAGAGAGTTTGCGGCGAACAGATAGGGATATTTCAATTGCTTGGCCTCCGCCAATATCTTATCGATATCGTTGATAGGGGCTGCTAAGCCGCCGGGCGCTCCGCCGCTTGCTGGGGCGCCGCCTCCGCCAGGGGCTCCGCCTTCACCAGGCGCGCCGCCGCCAGGCGCTCCGCCTCCACCCATCTCCGATTTTTGCGCCCTGTAGATGTCCGCTATTGTGCTGTCAAACATCATGAATGCGCGACCCTCGGGCTGGCGGTGGATGGCGTTTGCCATGAAATGCCGGCTGGAGCATGCCTCGTTAAGTATCCGCTCGCCCTGTAGGTTGACCATCAGATTTGGTTTGGCGAGGATGGCCCAATCCATCCGGACTCCTTCCGGGCCGCCGTAAATGGGCATGCCCTTGTAAACATCCATCATCATTTCAGACCTGGCGGCGCCTGCCTCCCATGCCATCCTGATGCCGTCACCGGACATGTCGGGCATCTCATAGGTGAAGAACAAATCCTTTCTATAGGTGTAGGAAGTGTATTTTTTAATCATCTCAGGGCTGCCCATGAAGCCTCCGGTCATCATAATTACAGCCTTTGCCTCTACCTGAATCTCTTTGCCGCTTTTATCCACAGCAACGAGACCCGTTACGGCATCTCCTGTCTTCAGGAGTTTTTTAACCGGGGTTTCCATAAATATCCGGACATTTTTCTCGGCCTTTAGCCTGTCAGTGAGAAGAGAAGCCACGTAAAAATCCTCTGTCTTATAATCGGGGTGAGGCGCAAAGGCGTGAAGATATCTGGTGAGCACACCCTCGCTGGTGTCGTGTATCGTCCCGAAGAGAATGCCCTGATCCTCCAGCCACTTCACCGTAAAGGCGGTGCTGTTGATGTATTCGGATGTGAGGCGGGCATCTGTCTTCCAGTGGGTAAAGTCCATCAGATAATTGAAGGCGTCCTTGGCGGTGACATTTTTAATGCCGTATTTCGCCTGCAGGTGAGTGCCCGCTCCGAAAGGTCCCATCCCGCCGTTGCGGGCGCCTCCGGTTTTATTCTTTTTTTCAAACAGGCACACATTAAGTCCTAATTCCGCTGCGCGCAAGGCGGCTGACAACCCGCCGGGGCCGGCTCCAATAATCGCCACATCGGTTTCCAGTTTTTTTAAATCTTTCTTTGCTTCCGATCCTTGAGGCCATGCATTTCGTGAAGAGAGTCCCAGACCAAGAAGCGCCGAGCCTTGCCCTATAACTTTTATAAATGTTCGCCTGGTAAATGTATTCATATTAATTACCTCCTTTATACTTTCCTGATCATGAATCCATCGTTTCTTATATTATAAAACTTGTTTTATCCCCGGCATAGTCTGTTATATATTAAAACCTTCCGCATTCAATCATCGGATATATTGTCGCACCCGGATAGATTGAATGAATATCCTATGCCATAAATGGTTTGAATAAGATTATTGGCCGGCAGGGCCTTTTCAATCTTTATCCGCAGGTTTCTTATATGGCTGTCTATTGTCCTGTGATAATCTTCAGAATCATTGGTTTTTTTATTTGGGTTCTTGAAAGGGTTGTCTTTTTCCCCGTTATAAACTTTTGAATCAGATGCCTGGAGCTTTGAGACAAGATCACTGCGAGTGAAAACATTGCATGGTTCTGATGCCAAAGTCTTCAGTAATTCAAATTCACTTGGAGTCAACTGCAGTTCATCCTTTCCCGCAATCACTTTGAAACTTTCATTGTAAATTATGATAGGCCCAGCTATTAATTTTTCCTCTTCAGGTTTTGTTCTGCGTAAAATCGCTTTAATACGGGCAACAACTTCTCTTAGACTGAAGGGTTTGCATATAAAATCATCAGCGCCCAATTCCAGTCCGAGGACGCGATCTATCTCTTCCGTTTTTGCGGAAATGATTATGATCGGCACCTTGGAAAAATTTCTAAGCTCCCGGCAGATTGTGATTCCATCTTTGTACGGCAGCATAATATCCAGAATAATCAGATCAGGAGGATTAAGCTTTACATCCCGGATAACCTGATCTCCGTTATATAATGCTGAAACCTCGAATCCGGACTGTCCAAGATAATCCCTCAAGAGTTCAACAATTTTGATGTCATCTTCGACAACTAATATTTTTTTAGTCTCAGGCATATCATGATCTCTTTATTAAGATTAAGCTGAAGCCCTTATGTATTCCACGGCGTTTTTAGCGGCCATCAGTCCGGTTGTATATGCAAAGCTGGTGGTATTCCCTGAAAGATGGGAGGGATATGTCCCGGCATATATGCTGTTGGCGTCTGATCCGCCGGAATAGAGGCCGGGGATGGGCTTAAGCGCCGCATTGAGCACCTCTGTTTTATGGTTTATCCTTATGCCGCCCAGGCCGCCCCAGCTGTCGCAACAGTATTTTGAGGCGTAGTACTTGGGTCCATTGAGCGGCAGGAGATTTTGTGCATCCTTGTAAAAGATGGGATCATTGCCGGCCTTGCAGAAGGAATTGTATTCAGCGATTGTCTTCTTGAGGTTTCCCAGGTCGATGCCTGTTTGTTTGCATAAATCTTCCAGAGAGTCCGCCGCATAAAAGTAAGGATAGTTCAGTTTTTTCGCCTCAGCTACGATAACGTCGACATCCGGGATTGTCGTAGCGTTGTCAGGTCCTTTCCCTGGCCCCTGTGCCCTGTATTTGTCCGCTATTGTGCTGTCGAACATCAAAAAACCGCAACCGTCCGTCTGACGGTGGATGGCGTTCCCCATGTAAACCCTGTCCGCGGTCTCATTCACAAAACGCTCGCCCTGAAGGTTGACCATCAGGTTGGGATTGGCGATAATGACCCACTCATTCTTGGTCCCGGCAGGGCCGCCGTAAATCGGCATGCCCTTGTAGGCGTCTATCATCATCTCAGACCTGGCAGCGCCCGCATCCCATGCCATATTAATGCCGTCGCCAGTGATATGGGGCATCTCATAGGTATAGAACAAATCCTTTTTATAGGTATAGGTCGTGTATTTCTTAATCAACTCAGGGCTGCCCATGAAGCCTCCGGTGAGTATAATTACAGCATTGGCCTTCACCTGCATTTCCTTGCCGCCCTTATCCCGGGCGACGAGGCCTGTCACTGCATCTCCGTTTTTTATAAGTCTTTTCACGGATGTTTCCATAAATACTTCAATGTTTTTATTGGCCTTGACCCTGTCGGTGAGCAGCATAGTAATATACATGCCCTTTGCGTCCGTCTTGTAATCGGGATGGGGTGAAATAGCGTGCATAAAGCCGCCGCCTCCCGGTCCGCCCCCGCCCATAGCGGAGAAGATAACGCCCTTTTCCTCCAGCCACTTCACCATAAAGGCGGTGCTGTTGATGTATTCGGAGGCGAGGCGGGCGTCTGACTGCCAGTGGGTAAAATCCATCAGATAATTGAAGGCATCCTTGGCAGTGCAATTCTTAGCGCCGTATTTCTCCTGGATGTGGGTGCCGGCGCCGAATGGCCCCATGCCGCCATTAAAGGTTCCGCCTGTGCGGTCTCTCTTCTCAAACAGGCACACCTTCATTCCCAGCTCCGCTGCGCGCAGGGCAGCGGACAATCCGCCGGGACCGGCGCCGATCACAGCCACATCGGTTTTCAGTTCTTTTGTATCCATCTTTGCGCCTCCTGTTTGAGCCCATGCACCTTTTGAAAGTCCCATCCCTATGCCCAAGGCCGCCGTGCTTTGCCCTAAAAATTTCATGAATGTTCTTCTGGTAAATTCATACATTTTAAGTGTCTCCTTTCTTTTAAAAAATTTGAAATATCCGGTTTCAGATTTTTGTCTGTTTTGCATATTTATAGGAAACAGACTGTGTTTGTGACTATTGCTGTAATATCCTTTGGATCATGTAAATCATGCAACTTATAAAGAAATGCGGAATGGAGCAATTCAAGCCATCTGAAATACTCATTAAAAAAGCAAGGCCTGCGAAGTAAATTTCATCTGCAGACAATATAATTCAGCGTACTCTTCCTCTGGCAAATTCACAATGTTTTTATAATTGCCGCAAAGCCGGAAGATAATTGTCTTATGCAATAGCGAAAATCATGCCAAAGGAAAGATTAAAAAGGTGTCTGAAACTGCATGAAAATATTAGATAATATTGTTGTATGAAAAAATCGGAATGAATCATGAAAGGAAAGATGAGAAGCCGGCTTTACAGGTGTAAAGCATTAGTTACAACCAATAGAAACAAAGGCTGTAAATTCCAGGCATGAATTTATCATGTAATCGGGGAGAAAGCTCCCCCCGATTAGGTCGTTAAATTAATGCTGGTCTTTGGCCCTTTCCTCAAGCCAGGCCTTGATCCATGCCTGGTACTTGGGTTTCTGATCATCATTTAAAACCTTGAGCATACGTTCGGTCTCCCTGACCCACATCTTATCAATTGCCGCCTTGGCATCTGCATTCCATGCGGGAAACTCTTTTCTCAAGACAGAGAGCTCCTCGTCGGTCTTTTGCAGTTCCGCCTTTACCTTTACCTGTTGATCGGCAGTGAGATTGACCGCCTTGTTGATCAGGTCAAAACGGGATTCGCCTCCTCCGGCAGGCGCTGCGCCCTGGCCGCCGGCTTGAGGGGCGCCGGCAGGGGGTGTCCCCTGCTGGGCGGATGCGATCATTGAAAAGGCAATCATGGTGAAAGCCACAATGGAGATTATTAGGGCATGTCTGATGTTTTGCATATTAAATCTACCTCTCGGATTTGTTGTTAATGACAGCCGCGTAAGACTGCCTTCCATGGGGGATGCTATAAAGATGCGGGAATAGCGCATCCTTACTTTTTTAGTGTGTTTATATTATTTCAAGAAAATTTTGATATGATAAATCGTGAATATTTTATGACATTTTGCGTCAATTTATTGGAATGAAGAATAGAAAATCTTCTTGACATGAGAATATTGGCATATTATTGCAATAATACACTTGATGTAAAATCAATTAATGTCGTCGGAAACTTGTTATGGGGATGCGTAACAATTTAAGAATCACACTTACGAACAATAATTAACTTGGAGGTGATACGATGTTTTCATATATCGATGGCGTCCAATTTCCAAAAAAATTATTATTTCATGTCTGTTCCGATCACGACCAAAGAATGTTTTATCATATGTCCGAACATCTTATCCCGCTCGGTGAGACAAAATGGCCTGAACCGGTCAAGGATAGGGTTGCGGACATTTTTAAGGAGATAGGCATTAAATATCCGTTAAAGCAAAAATTGGTGGAGCCTTTTGCATGTGCATTCGGAGGCATAAAAGATGATTCAGGAGATTATAAACTTGACAGTGTAAATTGGGAGTATGTTGTTGATTATTTCAGGTGGGAGGCGCAGGCCATATCTGAAAAAGATGCCGGTAATGAGTCTCATCTAAGGGCGAGAGAATTGCAGGAGCAGGCATTAAAAAAATATGGTTCAATATTTCATCATTATCTTGTTTATGCGAACCCTGATTATTTAAAGCCGGTGGATCCCAATATGTGAACATACTGATGAATATTCAAAGCCAGGAAGAAAAAGCTCCATTACAAATAGGCTAGGGATTTGAGGACAGGAACTTTTTTATTTTAGGTTCTTCTCCAAATTAGTTGATTAAAAGTTATCAGCAGTCATGGTGCTTTTGCTCAATAAGCATTAGATCCGGCAGTGCCGGCCGGGACCCCATTTTTTAAAATGAAGTGGTTTTCATGCAATTATCCAGAATAAGACGTCATAAAGCGGGCGGAGAGGAACGAACCTGTCTCCCAGAAATATAGTGCCAGCCGGTTTCTGAGGTGCCGCGCCGCCCGCGGTTATAGGCTTAGTGCCGATATCTCAGCAGGCCGCCCACTTCTTTTAAAAAATGGGGTCCCGGCCAGCACTGCCAAGTTGGATTATCAACTAATTTGGAGAAGATTCTTATTTTAAATCTTTTACAAAGAGGAAAATCATGCGCAAAAATATTTTTATTATTACTTTTATTGCATTCCTTTTAACGTCATCAGCCTGGGCGGCGAATATCTCAGGAACATGGACATTAAGCCAAAAAAATAATGAGGGCGCGGACGATTCCTTTGATCTTGCCATCAAAGCTGATAATGAGAATTTGACAATTATGGGCAATCACCCTAAGATAGGCACCTTGTCCGGGACCGGCACACTGAAAGGCGATGCGATCAACATGACTGTTAATGCAGTCGGCGCAGAAGGCAAGGGTGCATTGACCTTTACCTATATCGGCAAGGTAGCAGGCGATAAGATGTCAGGCACGAAAGAGACTAAAGTGAGCACTTCTGCCGACAGCCAAGGCGGCGCACATGCCGATGGAGGACAAACTCCTTCCGGCGGAACACAAGGCGCTCCATCTATGGCTCAGGGTGGCGCTTCTAGCGGCGCGTCTTTTGGCGGCGGCGCTCCCGGCTCTGCCGGAGGCGCTGTAAGCAATGCCTGGACAGCAGAAAAGAAATAACCGGAAATTCTGATAGCCTGGCATTGGAATTCCTTGCTATCAACACGGAAGAGGAATATACATTTTAGAGGTGTTTTTGTTATCAATATATTCATTTTAAACTAGAAGGAGAACATCTTATGGACAAAGAAAAAAAACAGGGAATCACCAGAAGGTCATTTCTTAAAAACACCGCAGCGAGTGCCGGAGCTATCGCCGCGACGGGCGCTGGATTATTGGCAGGAGAAAATGCTTCTGCCCAGTCTGCATCTTCTTCACCTGCATCCTCTGCAGAGGCGACGAAGTATCCATGGCAAAAGACCTATTCGTGGGAGACGCCGCCTGCCGCCATCCCGGACAGCAAGTTAAAGGAAAAGGTTACAGCGGATATTATAGTGGTAGGGTTCGGCATTGCCGGGGCCACCGCTGCTCTGTCTGCCAGTGATGAAAAGGCCAAGGTCGTCCTGCTTGAAAAATGGGAGCTTTATAACTGCCGGGGCTCGGATAATGCAGCCATTGACAGCAGTCTTCAGAAAAAGGCGGGTGTAAAGCTCGACAAGGATGAGATCTGTCTCGCCCTGCAGAAATATGCAGGAAACAGATCCGACCAGAGGCTCTTGAGGTTATGGGCCAATAATTCAGGGAGGATAATCGACTGGTTGGGCGGCATTACCGAACAGCATGGAATCAAATTAAAGCTGGCCTTTAAAAATAGAAACTGGCCGAAATATCCCGAAGGTCAGGAACCTGATAAAGAATGGCACAAGGAATTCAATGTGTGTCACTATTTTACAGGCCGCCAGCCGGGATTGATGTTCGCCCTGGAAAAAGAAATCAGGAAAAGAGGGATTGAAGTCCGCTACCAAACCCGCGCCGTTCAGCTCATCAGGAAGGATAAGGGCCGGGTCACCGGAGTAATAGCGCAGGATAAGGATGGCAACTATGTGCAGTTCAACGCCAATAAGGGTGTGATCCTGAGTACAGGTGAGTATGGCCATGATGAGGAGATGATGGAGAAATACTGTCCATGGGCGGCTGAAACAGCAAAGACGACAAGTCCTTACACGCCGCCTGTGAATACAGGCGACGGGCACAAGATGGCGATGTGGGTCGGCGGTGTAATGGAGCCGGGGCCTCATCCCCCGGTTGACCATTCAGGAGGAGGTCCCCTGGCGGCAAGCGCTTTTCTTCACGTGAACACACTCGGGGAGCGATACGAAAACGAAGACGTAACATGTCAGCTTTTGTCGAATTCCATGAAGCGGCAGCCCGGTAAGACATTCTGGCAGGTGTACGATTCCAAATGGAAGGATGAGGTTGATAAGATGGGCATCGGCCTGCTTATGTACGGCGACCCGTCATCCTCGCCTGCCCCTGAGTCTGAAGGGACATATCCGATCGCTACGCCGCCTCCGCCGGCAGGGAAGACGGTGCAGGCGAACAATATAACAGACCTAGCCCGGAAGATGGGGGTGCCTGTTGACACATTCAAGGCTACCATAGACAGATACAATGAACTGTGTGCGCTGGGCAAGGATCTTGATTTCGGGAAAAGGGCAGACCGGATGATGCCTGTCAACAAGCCTCCCTACTATGCCGGAGACGCGGTAATTGCCTTCCTGGTTGTTTTAGGAGGTCTTTATGTTAATACAAGACTCCAGCTGCTTGATTCGGACAGGAAGCCTATAGAAGGCATCTATCTGACGGGAAATACCGTAGGCAACCGTTTTGCCAATGACTATGGCACCATGACTTCCGGAGCGACCCACGGTTTTGCCTGGACCACAGGCTTTCTGTCGGCCAAGAGCGCCCTCGGGGTCAAGGATCCGGCATGGGAGCCGGCAAAGGCATAACCGGATAATATTAATTAAGCCGTCAGCTAATCAATCGAATTAAAAAGATTTTGCTAAAAGCTAAAAGCTGAATGCTGATGGCTGATAGCTGTTATAAAAGATTTATTCCAAGGAGAAGAATTATGAACATTAAAGTAAAACATTTAACAACCCTGATTGCATCCCTTGCAATTATTCTGACTGCCTGCTGGGGCTATGGTTATAGTGGAGTGACTGATACCAGACCAAGGATCTCGGAGGGAGAGTATGCAATGGCCTGGGTGTCAGTGCAGAACATAATGAGCAAACACAATTATTATAATGCCGTGGGAAATCACTGTGAGGAGCTTTTAAATATCTGGGTCAAGGAAGACGGAGAATATGCCAAGACAGCTACATTTACCACTATTGATGGGGTATGGGAAGGAATGGATCTGATAAAGGTATATTATTGCAATCCCAAGATAAAAGATGCCAAACAAACCATTAAAGAAATGAGCAAGAGTGACCCGTGGGAACCGGCAAAGGGTCAGTGGAGCTTAAATATGAACACAACTCCTATCATAGAGGTAGCCGCGGATGGAAAGACGGCAAGGGGCGTATGGCTTTCTCCCGGCATAGTGATGAATTACACAGGAAAAAAAGACAAAGACGGCAATGAGTTTGCTCAAGGAACCTATTACTTCGAGAAGTATGGAGCTGATTTTGTAAGAGAGAACGGAGAATGGAAGATCTGGCATATTCAGATGTACCGTGATTTCACGCCGTCCGTGGGTTCGGAATCGAAGTGGACGACACCCGGCGCTGTGAAGCAGTCCGCGACGACGCAAAATGCCACAGACACGAAGGATCAAAAAGGACAATCTTCGGGAGATACGGGCCTGCCGCAGGCAAGCAGGGAGAATCCCGACCCCTATGAGCAATGGAGCCCGACAAGAGAGAATAAGATGAGACCGGAGATACCTGAGCCTTATTACACCTTTGACGAGACAACCAATTTTTAGCAGGAATTCATCTTATTTTTAAAACATATTCAATCTGCCTAATAAGGAGAGTATTTATATGGACAAAGAAATAAAACAAGGCATAACCAGGAGGTCATTTCTTAAAAACGCCGCAGCAGGCGCGGGCACAATAGCTGTGACAGGGGCCGGATTATTGGCAGCAGAAAACACTGTTGCCCAATCCGCATCTTCTGCCGCTGCAACCTCCGGCCGGACTGCAAAATATTCATGGGAGACGCCCCCTGCCGCCATCCCGGACGGCAAGATAAAGGAAAAGGTCACGACGGAGATTGTAATAATAGGGTGCGGCGTTTCAGGCGCCGCTGCGTCCGCGTCTGCCGGCGAGGCAGGCGCAAAGGTCATTGTTATTGAAAAACACACCACCTATAATAGCCGGGGCAGTGATAATGCGGCAATAGACAGCAAGGTCCAGAAAAAACTGGGCGTCAAGATCGATAAGGATGAAATAGTTCTTGCACTGCAGAAATACTCTGGAAACAGATCCGATCAGCGCCTTCTGAGGTTATGGGCCGATAATTCAGGCAAGATAATAGACTGGATATCAGATATAATTGTGGCCAGTGGAGGCAGTGAGACGACTTTAAGGTATTGGCCGGAGCCTGACGGCTTTGACTATAGAAAAGAATACTATCAGCAGTTCCCGGTCGTTCATAATTTCTCCAGAGGTCAGGCCGGGTTGGTAGAAGCACTGATGGCCTATGCAAAGAAAAAAGGAGCGGAATTCCGCTTCAACACCCGGGCTGTTCAGCTCATCAGAAAGGATAAAGGCCGTGTCACGGGAGTGATAGCCCAGGATCAGGACGGGAACTATATTCAGTTCAATGCCACCAAGGCGGTGATGCTCTGCACAGGGGAGTACGGACATGATTATGAGATGATGGCGGCATACTGTCCATCGGGGCTTGCATTTGCAGAGGGCAGCCCTTACGGTCCGCCTGTAAATACAGGCGACGGGCATAAGATGGCCATGTGGATCGGAGGATTTTTGCAGCCATGGCCTCATCCCCCGCTTGACCATACATCAGGCGGTATCATGGGTAACAGCGCCTTTCTTCATGTGAACAATTTTGGGGAAAGATATGAAAACGAAGACACGGATTCCGGGGCTAACGCATGCTCTATGAGGCGTCAACCTGGAAATTGTTACTGGCAGATCTATGATGCCAAATACCAGGATGAGGTTGCCAAAATGGGTTTTGGCTTTTTGAAGGGTACCAGCACTTCAGGCGGCGGCGCAGGCGGAGCTGCAGGCGGCGCCGCCCCTGGTGGTGCAGGAGGAGCTCCAGGCGGTGCGGCAGGCTTTACTGCCGGTGCAGCAGGAGGAGCCCCTCCGGGTGGTGCGGCAGGCGGTGCAGGCGGCGCTCCAGGCGGCGCTCCGGGCGGTGCAGCAGGCGGTTCCGGGGCTCCCCCGGAAGGAGAGAAGGTGCAGGCAAACAATATAACCGACCTTGCGCGAAAGATGAAGGTACCTGCCGATACATTGAAGGCTACCATAGCCAGATACAATGAACTGTGTAAGATTGGGAAGGACCTTGATTTCGGGAAAAGGGCAGACCGGCTGAGTACCATAGAGAAGCCCCCGTTCTATGCCTCACAGGCATTGATTGGTTTTCTTGTAGCATTGGGGGGGTTTTATGTTAATACAAAACTCCAGATGCTGGATGAAGACAGAAAACCGATCCAAGGAATTTATCTGGCAGGGAATACCGTGGGCAACCGTTTTGGCATTGACTATCCGCTTATAGCTCCCGGGCTCAGCCATGCCTTTGCCTGGACGACCGGATATCTGGCCGCGAAAAACGCTGCCGCAGAAAAGGCATAAATTAATAGATGTGTTATTATGCCCCGCGGCAAACCGCGGGGCATATCCAGCGCGAACTTTAAATCATAACAATTATGTGTGCCAGTTGACCCAAGCCGCTTGTACTCAGCGATGCTGGTGTCTTGGTTAATCGGACATAATGAATTCAGGATAATCTTTCAGTGCAAACAATGAGTATTAAGAACAGTTGTTTAAAAATGCTTTTTGCATGCTTTTTAACGGGCGCAATCCTCTCAGGGTGCTGCACCGGCAAGGACTTATATTACACGCAGGCGACCGAGGCGCTCAAGACGGCTCAAGAGGCTCTAAAATCAGCCCGGCATGCCAATGACCTGCATGAGTTGAATAATCTGATGAGTATGCACGTATGGTACCACGCCGCACTATTGAACGACGTAGACATCGAAAAAAACTGGTCCAAGAGAGATGACATCGTATTTGCGCAGAACTTCGGTTACTATATCGGTCCTAAATCCATCAAGTCATACTATGGACAGACATACACCAGGGACTCCACAAAGGGCGCCTATATGTGGCATCCCACTACATCCTCTGTTATTGAAGTGGCCGGGGACAGAAGGACGGCTAAAGGTGTGTGGTACACACCGGCCGGCATTGTAGGCGCCTTTAAAGATGATCCCGTCAATTTCAACTGGATGTTCGAGAAATACGGCGTCGATTTCGTGATGGAAGACGGGAAATGGAAGATCTGGCACATGCACATCTATACGGATATTGCATGGGCTATCGGCGCGAAGATCAGATCCTCCGGCTCAGGCGTCGATTTCACCGATATCTCGAAGATACAAACCCCGGAGAAAGTCGAAGATAATTATAAGCAGCTGAGTCCGACGACCGAGATGGTCCTTGTGCCCAGACCCCCCGAGCCTTATCAGACATGGGCAGACACCTGGAGCTATGTGGATCCCGGCGAGTAAATCCGGCAACAGGAATATAATCAATAATCATTATTTATTATAAGCTCAATCAAAAGGCTTTTTTTGATGTTGTTAACAATTGATCATCACAGCGGAGTTCCCATTTATCGCCAGATAATTGACCAGGTGCATGAACAGATCCTGGCCGGGCTCCTGAAAGAAGGTGAGCAGTTAAACACTGTTCGGGAATTGGCAGAGCAATTAGCGATAAATCCGATGACCGTCAGTAAGGCCTATTCGATGATGGAAACTCAGGGTGTGCTGGAACGCCGGAGGGGGATAGGTCTATTTGTGCCTAAAAATATTCACTCCAGAGAGAAAGAACAAAAAAAAGAGGCGATTATTGAGGCGCTTCTATCTAAGGCCATAACCACGGCCATGCAGTTCAGATTATCAAAGGAAAAGACGGAAAAAATATTCAATAAGTGCTTGCAGAAATTAGATCGGGGTAGGTAGATGAATGAGCTTGAACCAATTGTCGAAATCAGGAGCCTGACAAAAAGATTTAAGAAAAAGATTGCCCTTGATTCTGTGAATCTGGATATCTTTCCCGGCGGCATTATAGGACTTTTGGGGCCGAACGGTTGCGGCAAAAGCACCCTTATCCGTCATATGGTTGGACTATATCTGCCTGATTCCGGCGACTGCATCACCTTTGGGCACAATGCAGCAAAGCTTGGTTCAAAGGAATTTTCCCGAATAGGTTATGTCCACCAGGAGGGTGAGCTCCTGGGCTGGATGACGGTTGGCCAGTTGATACGATACGTCAGCGCCTATTATCCGAATTGGAACAGGGATCTGGAATTTCGCTATATACAGGATTTTGAGATAAGGGTAAAGGATCGTGTCTCCTCATTATCTCCCGGCCAGCGACAGAAGCTTGCCATCCTTCTTGCCATAGGCCATGAGCCCGACCTCCTGATACTCGATGAGCCTGCGTCTGCATTGGATACTATAGCTCGCTCGCAATTTTTGATGCTGCTCCTTAAGATGATTCAGAAGGATGGAAAGACCATCCTTATAGCATCCCATGTCTTATCCGATATAGAAAAGGTCATCAATCATGCAATAATCATGAAGGACGGCCGGATCATCGAAAACCAGGGACTGGACAATCTGCGTGAACTCTACCTGCGCGTACAGCTGACAAGCATTGACATGCCATTGCCTGAAAATTTGCCCTTTAAAGGGATTGTGTCCTGTCAGAGATCCGATTATCAGGCAATTATGGTCCTTGAGATGCCGGATTTTAATTTTGTCAAAGTCCAGGCTGAAAGGCTGAATTGGAGGATAGACATACACCCGCTCCCGCTTGAAGAACTGTACAAGATTATCATGAGATCAGGGCGCTAGGAGATGAGTTGTCATGAAAACCATTACAGTAAACCTTAAGCTCCTGTATCAAAATCGTGAAATGCTGGTATGGTATTTTATCTTAGGGATAATTATCCTGCTGACATTTGCCGTTTTTCCCAATTATTCCGATGGCCCTCCTGCCGCCGTTAAAGAAGGATACTTTAACAGCATAATTTTGATAAAGCCTTTTTTGGCGATTATTATTTTTGGTTTTGCAATGGGCAGACTGGTTGCGGATATATGGAACAAGCCTGTTTTAATATGTCTGCCCGGGCAAATTGAAACATCCCTGAAGATACTGTCATTGACAGGGCTGGCCTTTGTGATGGCGACAACTGTTTTAATGGTAAATATCATGCCCTGGATGGAATTGAGGTCCCCGGGTGTGATAATTGCGCTGTTTGCCTTTTATTTAATGATCTACTGGTTAAGCGTAATCATAATTTTAAAGTTTAATGAATCAGTCTTTGTCATACTTTTCCTCTATTTTGCCTTCCTGATAATGCCCTTAATGGGACGGACGGAACTGCTGGTTATTATCCAAAGGCTTTTATTGATTCATCCATGGATATGGGCGCTGGTTTGCCTCTTTATAATCTGCATCATCTATTACGCTGTGGGATCCAGGTCTCTGGCCAAATCTTTGAGCGATGCGCCCTGGGTGATGTTTTTTACCGGGATGAATATCCCGGAATCAAAAAAATACAAGGCATCACAACTGATAAATACGCCATACACTGAAGGCATTGAGGGATTTATTGATCGCCTTTTTTCCGAACGAATACGGTCAAACAACCGATCTGTGATTTTCTCTAATTTTTTTGGCAGGCTGTATGAAATTTTAAGTTATCTGATTTCCAATCATCTGATAATAATCTTCATAACTGTTTCCATCTTTTTCTGTTGTTTAAACATGAGCAACCATATCATAGGCATTAATCTCCAGCCGTTTTATTTCGGCCTCTTCGGCATTTTGGGCGGGCATATATTCGTTATATCCAGATCAGATATTTTATTGCCCGTCAGTTGGAGGGTGCAATTATTCAGGGGAGTAACGGAGATTATCACTTCTGTGTTCTTCACGCTGCTTGTTATATCAGGGTTTGTTTTCCTGTCCAATATTCTTTCAAGGACTCCCGGTTTCACATCATACTTATTTTCTTTAAAATATGAGTATATCCCGCTGCATTACAGATATATTATACTTTCAGCAATAGTATTGCCCCTGACAAGCGGCTTGCTCACTATATTTCGAAAAAGAAACATCTTGTCACTGTTGTCTGTAATACTTCTGATAATATTTTTATTAATGATTAATCTCTGTATCATTAGTAATGAGATAAATATATTTGAGGCATCCAATTTATTTATCTTTATATTAATAACGCTCTTATCCTTGGGATTTTATTTTTTCAGCCTTTATTATGAGTGCATTAAACGCATGTTTTATTGAAAGACATTTCTGCAAGGTAATCGCTGATAAATATTATATGAAAATTTAAAAGGGAGATTATGGATATGATATTATCGGGGTTGCCTCGTTTTATAGGGGCAACCCCTTTATTTTATGATTAATAGCTGAAAGTCTCGCTGAATGTATAATATGGTTCAGGGAACGGGGGATCGATTACGGGAACTGCGGTCGGACTCCATTTGAAGCTTTCCGGGGTTTTCTTCTTGAACTTCGTACTCTGTCCGCCTGGCGCTCCGCCCTGTCCGCCTGGCGCTCCGCCTTGTCCCTGCGCTACACTCGGATCACCGGGCGCTCCGCCTGCCCCACTGGGAGCTCCACCCTGACCGCCTGGCGCTCCGCCTGCCCCGCCTGGCGCACCGCCGGGTCCACCGCCTTGTGCCTGGGAAGCGTCCACAGGACCCTGGTCCATGAGATTAATCAAATGCCAGATCTTCCACTTTCCGTTTTCCTTGATAAAGTCAACTCCGTACTTTTCCCACATCCAGCCTGTGCCGACAGAGGTCTTGCCGCTCGCATCAACCGTTCCTCTTACGGATTGACCTATTGAGTACCATAGGCCCTTTGCGGTTTTTCCGTCGCCGGCCACTTCGATTACCGGCGTCTCCTGGGTATGCATAACGTATTCGGATCCGGCGCCGATGTTTTCGGGGATATCCTTGATCGACGGAACTATCTTGCTCAGCTCTGTAAGGGCCTTCTTCTGATCATCCAGATGTTTAGTGCAATATTCATCCTTGATCACTGCTATCCCTTCCATGATGTTGCCGGATAGGGTCCATACGGCAGTCTTGGCATTGGGTCCGTCTTCTGCTACCCAGATGTCTGCGATTTCCTCACAGTGCTTACCGGCCTGGTGATAGAACGCGTGCTTGCTGAAGGCGTTTTGGACCTCTAACATTGCCAGTGCCTTTTCTCCTGCGGAGATCTCCGTTCTGCCTTTCTTGTCCGCTCCCTGAGCGGCGCCGCCGAAAACGGCCAAAGCCATGGTCATACATACGAAAAAGATTGTTAAATATCTGACTTTAGTTTTCATGATTTGCCTCCAGTAAAAGAGTTGAACAATATGTATACATTGAAAAACAAAATCACATACACTAAGGTAGTTGTATTATTGCTCTATGGCTTCACGACAGAACAATTTTATTAAGATATTACTTAGCCGGTGCGCCCTGAGGAGCGCCACCCTGGGGGGCGCTGGCCTGACCGCCTGCCGGCGCCCCGCCGCCAGCGCCCTTTTTGTCAAACTCTAAGAATTCTTCAAGGGTGATTTTTCCGTCACCATTCCCGTCAAGGGCAGTGCTCGGGTCGCCGTTGTCTTCCATTATCTTTTTGGTAACGCAACCGTCTTTCGCAAGCATATTATAGGAAGAGTCCGGCATTCCTACAGCATGCCATTCTTCATAGCTCATGCAGCCGTCCTTGTTTTTGTCGATCGCCTTGTATAACTCTGATTTATCCAGATTTATTTTAGCGGCGGCGCCTTGTTGGGGTTGCGCTGACCCTGCTGGGGCGTTCTGCGCTAAGGCAGGTGCGGCCAGCGCCAGACAAATAAGGATTGCAAAAAATGATTTTGTCATGTTCATAAATTTCTCCTTTCTTGTTTATAATGCTGAATTTTTGTGATTGCTTTAGCTATCCTCAGGCGGGAAATATATCATCAATAATTTTATAAAGCAAATCCGAAAACCCGGGCCTTTCGTTTCACTTCTCAGGCTTTTCAGTGTCGTACTTCTTGGCGTTATAGAGCATCATCTCCCTTGTTGCAAAAAGGGTTCGGCTGACCACGCCAGGCTTATCTTTGGACAGTGCGCCTTTGATAAGAGCCTGTACGTCAACCGGGCCACGGGCCTCACCTTGTTTTCGGCAAGATATTTTTCTAAAAGAACCTTTTCAGTTCCTCCGTTTTCTCTGTAATCCTATGGACGCTGATCCCGTGAAAGCTGATAAAGAAGTGAATTTTTTATTTCATTAACCCGGTCCTCATCTTCAACCTTCTGTCCGTCGAGATCGCGGACATAGAACACGTCGGCTATCTGATCCCCCTTTACGCCGGTCCTGGCTATCCTTATATCAAGTTTAAGGTCAAAGAGGGTGCGCGTAATAAGAAAAAGCAGGCCAATCCTGTCTGAGGCAAAGACCTCTACCAGCGTGAAGAAATCGGAGGATTTATTATCGATAACAACCTCAGGGGGGCGCTTGGGCGTTCCATCTTCAGACAATATGGAAGGAGCGGCCTTCTGGCTCAGGCGGTAGGGTAATGAAATCTTTCCGCTGAATGTGTTTTTTAGAAGGGCGTTGACCTTTTCCCAGGTCTCGTAAGGATGAATGGGATCAAGCGGTCTGGTAACGCGGAAGATATCAACGGCCGTACCGTTTCTCCATGTGTAGATATTTGTAGAAAGGATGTTGATGTTATTCAAGGCCATAACGCCGGCGATATCCGAAAAAACACCGGGTCTATCCTTGCCCACGAAACTTACCTGCCAGTATCCTCCCTGCCTGTCTTCCATGACATCCAGCATGAAGGCCGCAGGGTTTCGATTTTCAGCCTCTTTTTCAAACCGGAGCATCATCTCCATGTGACGCATTATCTCCTCTGCCGGCGTGCTGAGTTTATATCTTGTAGGCATCATATCGAAGAGCCGTTCAAAATCGGCATGGTTGATGTTGTCGCCTGTCTTGCGCCTGAGTTTGGATTTCAGTTTGCTGATAATTTGCGATGAATCAGGCGTAGCCAGCTCTCCGCTTTCGAGGATATGCAGCGTCTTAAAAAACAGCTCCTGCACCAGGTTGGCCGTCCATTCACTCCATGCCCTCGGCCCCGTCGCCTTCGAATCAGCCCATGTCAACAGGTATAACGCCTTCAAACGGTCTATCTCGCCCATTGTCCGCGCTGTCTGAATAATTATCTTTTCATCCTCCAGGTCTCTGCGGGTGGCTGTCTCCGCCAGCAGGAGGTGGTTAGCTATCTGGAAGGTTATTTCTTCAATCCCTTTTTCCTCATATCCCATGCGTCCAAGGATATTTCCTGCAACCTGGGCGCCCCTGCGCGCGTGCCCTTTGCCGGTTTTGCCTATGTCATGAAAGAGCCCTGCCAGGAAAAGGCGTTCATGGTTTTTAATATCGGCGAACGTGTCAAAGAGGAACAGGTCTTTTTCCTTTGAAAGGTTTTTCAGATTGGCTGTTGTCTCAAGGACATGCCTTCCGACCGGAAAGATATGATAGGCATCAAACTGCACACGGTCTCTTATCAATCCGAACTCGGGGATATAAGAGTCCAGAAATCCTGTTTCAAACATCTGGTCAAGGGTGTCAACGGTGTTCCGGCCGTTAATAATATTAAGAAAACCCTGAAGAGCGCGTTTAGAACCCATAAAATCATCATCGACAAGGTAAAGGAAATTTTTTACCTGCCTCCTTGCCTCCAGGGAAAGGGGGATGCCCAACCGGCAACCGTGTTCGAAGATTTCCATGAGAAGGAGCGGATCGTTCAGAATCGATGTGTTTGAGGCGAATCCTAATTCATTGTCTAACAGATGTATGCCTTTAGTTATCTCCTTCGGGATAATATTATCTGTTTCTGCGCGATGTTGAGGGGCATGAATGGATAAAAATGACCTGTGCAGTGTCTTAATGGACTCCATCCCTGAATGAAGTCTTCCCAGAAATTGTTCGACTGCCGGAAATTTAGGCTGGTTCTTATATCCCAGCCGCTTGGCAATCTTTTCCTGATATTCAAAATTGAGACGGTCATTTTTTCTGCGTGAAAGCTGGTGGAGATGGTTTCGTACAAGGTGGATGAATCTTACGCAATCCTTAAGGTCCTTATGCTCGTCCGGGGAAAACTTGGCCAGCTGTTCCAGTTCCTCAGGGTCTCTCAAATTTAAAAAGGCCTTTGCCATCCACAGGATGTGATGATAATCCCTTAAGCCGCCTATGCCTTCCTTAAGGTTGGGTTCAAGGAGGTGGCTGGCGTCGCCGAAGGCATTCATCCTGACTTTATTAAGGTCATACAGCCACCTTACAAAGGATTTCGCGCTCTTCCTTATAACCTTTTTCTGAAGTTCTTCCGTAAGTGTCAGATAAAGGGGGGAGTCTCCGCATACAAAGCGGATATCTATAAGGGATGTCAGCACCTCAAAATCATCCTTTGACAGGGAGAGACAATCCTTGATGGTGCGGACTCCGTAGCCCAGTTCCATTCCTATATCCCAGAGGGGATAAAACACCTCTTCTGTAAGGGCCTTTGCCTGATGAGGTATATTTTTATTGAAGAGGATAAGAATATCAATATCCGAATACAGACATAATTCCTTTCGTCCATATCCCCCTACCGCGATCATGGCAAAAGGTATTCCTTTTTTAAAAAGCGATTGGCCTGTCTTGCTTTCCTGGACTGTGAGGCGGAAATAATAATCCATTATCTCCGAATAATCCGTTTGAAAGGAATTCGATATCTTTCCCTCCAGAAAATCAGAGACCAGATTCTCCCTGGCCGACCTAAGGCCTTCAAGGGGAGATCCCGGGGGAATCAACCGCCCGGAAGAGCCGTGGGACGAGGCCATATTTAATTGAGCTGATGGATTATGCATTTTGACTGTATTCCCTGAAGGATCGTAAAAAGGATCAGATAGCGTCTTCCCCTTTTTCGCCGGTCCTGATACGAATTACCTCTTCGACCGGTATTATGAATATCTTTCCGTCCCCGATCTGCCCCGTCTGGGCCTTTTCTCTGATTACTTTTACGGCCTCCGGAACAAGTTTGGCATCCATGACCACCTCAATCTTTATCTTGGGCACGAAATCTACCTGATATTCGGCGCCCCTGTAGATCTCCTTATGACCGCGCTGACGCCCGAACCCTTTTACCTCGCTTACAGTCAGACCCTTGATCCCGATTGAGGAAAGGCCTTCCTTAACATCATCCAGTTTAAATGACTTGATTATTGCCTCGATCTTTTTCATCCTTACGCTCCTTGTCTTTTTACCTTTAGGATAATGGAAGTTATGCAAAAAGCAAAGATCATTGTTGCTGTGAATGAAATAAATTGTATTCGCAGCTGATAAATTAATAGCAACCTTTATGCCATTCAACGGATAAAAGATAATTGCATATTATATCAGCATGTTGTGAGGCGGGTCCATCCTTCCGGTTGTCTATTATGAGCGACAAAAATGTAGGTTGTGAAATTATTGCAAACAATTTCGTTGCCCGGAGGGACTTTCCTGGGATGCCGGATGATAACCCCCTGCAATATTATTCATGGAGTAACAGTAGATGCTTGACACTAACAGGCGGTTTAAATATATTAGCGCAACTAAAAAATAAGCGATCACTTTTATTCATCCTGACTCCCGGATGCCGTATTTTGACCTCACAACTTGCCGGGAGAAGGTTCAGCCATAAAATACAATTTAACCGAACAGGATTTTCCAAGAGGAGATTTTTATGCCCAGACTTAAGGATATCAAAAAAGTAATGATTATAAGTTCAGGACCGATCGTTATCGGTCAGGCCTGTGAATTCGATTATTCCGGAACCCAGGCATGCAAGGCCCTTAGGAAACTGGGCTATGAGATTGTACTTGTCAACTCCAATCCGGCAACTATTATGACCGATCCCGGGATGGCGGAGGCCACCTATATTGAACCGCTCAACCTTCAGACTATGAAAGAGATCATTGAAAAGGAGCGTCCTGACGCCCTGCTGCCGAATCTGGGCGGGCAGACAGGCCTGAATCTTGCCTCTGAACTTGCGGAGGCGGGCGTTCTTGACGAATTCGGGGTCAGGGTGATAGGCGTTGAAATAGATGCGATCAAGAGGGGAGAGGACCGGATCGCCTTCAAGGAGACCATGGCCAAACTCGGGATCGATATGCCCAGGAGCGAGCCTGCTTATACGGTCGAAGAGGCTGAAAAGATTGCGGACAAGCTCGGATATCCGGTTGTTGTAAGACCTGCCTACACAATGGGAGGCACAGGCGGGGGACTTGTATATAACGTGGAGGAGTTAAGGGTCGTTGCAAGCAGAGGGATTTCCGCGAGTCTTGTCGGCCAGATATTGATAGAGGAATCGGTCCTGGGCTGGGAGGAACTGGAACTGGAGGTGGTTCGAGACGCCAAAAACCATATGATAACCGTATGCTTTATTGAAAACGTGGATGCCATGGGGGTGCATACCGGCGATTCTTATTGCACCGCGCCCATGCTGACCATAGATCCCGGACTTCAGAAGAAACTCCAGGATTATTCCTATTCCATTGTGGAGGCAATCAAGGTAATCGGCGGCACTAATATACAGTTCGCCCATGACCCCAAGACAGACAGGGTGGTAGTTATTGAGATCAACCCGAGGACCTCAAGGTCTTCGGCCCTTGCCTCAAAGGCAACCGGTTTTCCCATTGCGCTGGTTTCATCGATGCTTGCAGGCGGCATGACCCTGGACGAGATCCCCTACTGGAGGGAAGGGACCCTTGACAAATATATCCCCTGGGGGGATTACGTGGTGGTCAAGTTCGCCCGCTGGGCCTTTGAAAAATTTGAAGGTTCGCAGGATAAGCTGGGGACCCAGATGAGGGCGGTAGGCGAGGTGATGAGCATAGGAAAGAATTACAAGGAGGCATTCCAGAAGGCAATAAGGTCCCTTGAAAACGGCAGGTACGGACTCGGGTTTGTTAAAAAGTTCCAGGACAAGACGCTGGAAGAGCTTCTGGAACTCCTCTCGGAACCAACAAGCGAGCGTCAGTTCATAATGTATGAGGCCTTGAAGAAAGGCGCACAGGTAGGACTACTTCATGAGAAGACCCATATAAAGGCGTGGTTTATTGAACAGATGAAGGAACTGGCGGAGCTTGAGAAAAAGATCATGGGTTTCAAGGGCAAGGCGCTCCCCGATAAAATCCTTGAACAGGCCAAGAAGGACGGATTTTCCGATAAGTACCTGGCAAAGATTCTCGATGTCCCGGAAAAGAAGATAAGAGAAAAGAGGATATCCCTAGGGCTTGCCGAGAGATGGGAACCTGTTCCTGTCAGCGGCGTGGAAAACGCGGCCTATTATTTCTCCACCTATAACGCCCCGGATAAGGTCTCATCCAGCGACAGGAAAAAGATCATGGTCCTGGGCGGAGGTCCCAACAGGATAGGGCAGGGCATAGAGTTTGACTATTGCTGCGTGCACGCGGCCTTTGCCATCAGGGATGAGGGCCTTGAATCGATCATGGTGAACTGCAATCCTGAAACCGTTTCAACGGATTACGATACATCAGACAAGCTTTATTTTGAACCCCTCACTGTTGAAGATGTGCTCAGCATCTATGAAAAGGAGAAACCGGCTGGAGTGATAGTCCAGTTCGGGGGGCAGACACCTTTAAATATCGCATCGGAACTGGCTGAGGCAGGCGTCAAGATCATCGGGACATCTCCTGATATGATAGACCTTGCGGAGGACCGGGACCGCTTCAGACAGAAGATGAAAAAGATAGGGATACCGCAGCCGGAATCGGGAATGGCCAGCACCATGGAAGAGGCCCTGGAGGTTGCAAAGACAATCGGATATCCTTTGATGGTCAGGCCTTCCTATGTCCTTGGGGGCAGGGGAATGGAGGTAATACATGATGAGGAGATGTTAAGGCGCTATGTGGCCGCTGCTGTTGATGTGAGTCCCGAGCGCCCGATACTCATCGATAAATTCCTTGAAAACGCGATTGAGGCGGAGGCGGACGCCATCGCGGACGGCACTGACGCCTTTGTGCCTGCCGTCATGGAGCACATTGAACTTGCAGGGATACATTCCGGCGATTCCGCCTGCGTGATACCTCCGGTAAGCATACCCGCCAAGCATGTTGAAACCATATATGAATATACAAAGAAGATCGCTATTGAATTGAATGTGGTAGGTCTCATGAATATCCAGTATGCCATAGCCAACGATACGGTCTATATCCTTGAGGCCAATCCCAGGGCGTCGAGGACAGTGCCCCTGGTATCAAAGGTGTGCAATATCTCCATGGCGCGTCTGGCGACACAGGTCATGCTGGGCAAGAAACTGTCCGACCTCGATATAAAGCCCAAGACCATACCTCATTTCGGGGTGAAGGAGGCGGTGTTCCCATTTAACATGTTCCCTGAGGTCGATCCCATACTAGGTCCTGAGATGCGTTCCACAGGCGAGGTCCTGGGCATGGCCGATTCGTTCGGGCTTGCATATTACAAGGCCCAGGAGGCAACCCAGCAGGTCCTTCCGTCGGAGGGCGCTGTTCTTCTTACGGTATCCGAGAGCGACAGGCCTGCCGTCCTGGAGACGGCAAGACAATTCAAGGACCTTGGTTTCAAGATAAAGGCCACCGACAGGACACAGAAGTTCCTTTCCGATTGCGGCATCGAATGCGAGCAGATACTCAAGATGCATGAAGGCAGGCCGAATATTGTTGACGGCATAAAAAACGGCGAGATCCAGCTGGTTGTCAACACGCCCAGCGGCAAGCTGAGCAAGCATGATGACGCCTATATACGCAAGGCAGCCATAAAATACAAGATACCCTACATCACTACACTGGCCGCCGCTATTGCCGCCGCAAGGGGCATAGCCGCCTTCCGCAAGGGGCATGGAAAGGTGAAGTCCCTCCAGAGCTATCATGAGGATATAAAATAAGGAAGCTTTCAGCGATCAGCCCAGCCGCTTGCCGCTGTCGCGGCCAGTTTGATCGAACATGAAACTGCCGAATCGACCCGTTCGGCTAACGGGCCCTACAAAAACCGAAGACTGGATATGCAATGGATTTTATGCAGGGTCCGACCGTCGGGCGGACCGGAAAATTTATCAACTCCGGAACAGGTCAAGTTTCATACAATCGGTGCCGCTGTCCCGAAAAAAGCGGCCTGTTTGATCAGACAGGAAACTTGCGGGGTGCAGATCGCCCGTTTTTTAAAGATGAAATGATTGAATACAG
>Ga0153915_10000380_pt1 | contig 40733 bp, 31 predicted proteins | sample Opewatmetagenome_2_FD_107003 | JGI IMG/M metagenome (GOLD analysis project Ga0153915, IMG submission 107003) | Freshwater wetland microbial communities from Ohio, USA - Open water 3 Core 3 Depth 3 metaG | ecosystem: Environmental > Aquatic > Freshwater > Wetlands | place: USA: Ohio, Lake Erie...
GCAACAACAATCGTAACGGCGGCAGTTATTCTTTTAACGGCAACTTTCAGCTTTGCTGAGTACGCTGCGGCAGGAGCATCCAACTTCCCGTTCTTCCAGCTGGGATGTTTAATCGTCGGCGGACTGGTTATGGTTTCTTTAAAACGTAAATACGATAAGATGTACGTCGGCGAAGTAGTTGGAATCTTCGCTCTCTACACAATCCTGATGGCTCTTTTCACCAATCCGGTGATTGAAACGGTAAAAACTATCGTCAGCTAAAGAAATGATGTTTAGTTTGTATAAACATGATCTGTAAGTAATAAACAGTATAGGATAAATAGACAAAAGCCCCTTTAAAACAAAATGTTTTAAGGGGGCTTTTTATAACATGAAAAATATTAATCAGAAATTTTGCGACCAGGTAAAATAAATATAAAACCACAGTATTTTACCATACTCTCTTGCCACTTTTTTCCATTCCGCCGAAGACAGTTCCCAACAGTTAAATGAGGCTTTCTCGTAACTCGTCGGCACAAAATAAAAACCACCATTACCGAGATCAAACAACTTCGCGGCAATTAATTTGATACGGCGCATATGATACGGTGAACTGACGAATATTGCCGATTTCATCCCGTAAACAGACATTATTTTCTTTGCTTCAATTATTTCCAGATGTGTGTCTTCGTAAAAACCAGGAGAAGGCAAAATATTATTATTTCCTGATTCAACCGAATGCAAGTCGGGCAATAAATATTGCCCCTTTCCCTTATCATAAATTCCATAGGTTTTATGATATGCCGGAATAATTAAATAATCGGCCATCCCTTCATTTATCAATAAATATGCTTGTCTTTGACGCGCTTTAAAATCCGGCCCCAGAAGAAGTATTATGGCATCTGCTTTTTTATACTCTGATGAGTATAGTAAAAAACGCGGAGAATAGAAAACAAGTCCCGCCATTAAAATAAAAATCAAAATAAAAATGACCGGACCTTTGTTACATTTTATCAAAAGAATATCCTTGTAATAATTATTATATCGAAAATGTCAGTCGACGTCGCCAAAATAATCTGCTGAAAAGATATAAATTTCCGTTTCCGCATCCATCCAGGCCTGCGATGGCAATCCGGCCTTATGGCAAGTCTCCTTTAAAAATGTTTCCCTGTCCCATTCATATTCAATAGCCACCTGCGGTAACAACAAACCGGAATTGAACCCGCGGACTATGTACAGGCCGTGCTTTCCCACTTCAATTTCATTAATATCTTTAATGCGTCTAAGCGGACTCAGAACGGATATTTCAAAAGTTAAATTGTCAAGTTCACCTGATTTTAATGACGGAAATCGCGGATCATGAAAAGCCGCTGCTATGGCCATCTCCTGCACGGTTTCCCAAAGCGGCTTATACGCTTTAATATAACCTATACATCCGCGCAATTGACCGCGTTTTTTCAAAGTTACAAATGCTCCCCTCTTTTGCCTCAGGATCTCTGAATCAATTTTTAATTCAGGCATTTTTTTGTGGTTAATTTCAGCCGCAATTGCATTTTTCGCTATATCCAGAAGAGACTCTTTTTCCCTGTCTGTTAATTCCATTTTATGCTCCTTTATTACACCTAATCTTTCATAATGTTCTGGAGCTGTTCAAAAATGTTCAGATGCAAGGCGCGCAAAAAGCCGAACCGCGAGGCGTATTACATATACGTTGAGCGGTGCGGTTTGCAGCGCAACGCAGCAGATGAGCGTTTTTCAACAGCTCCATTATTTACAGTAAACCGCCGCCGCATACCCGACAACTGAATTTCTATCACCTGTTACATCTCCGGAATTGGCATATTTCAAAAGGTGCGCTTTATCAGCTTTCATCATATGCGCAACCAGCATCACCACTGCCATTGGCCCGCCGCCGCATGCTTCAACTTCTCCACTTTCCAAACTTCGTAAAAGTCCGGCGGCATCACCGTTTTTCATATATTCCAGGGCAACAGAATCCATCTTTTTTGCCGTATTATAGTTATAAAAATGAGATAGATCGGAACTGCCCACTATTAATAATTTTTTATCGTGTGCGGCTTCATATACAGCTTGAGCAAGTTCATGACAGGCACCTGCATCCTGATCTCCCATCACCAGCGGTAAAAATGAAAAATCGCCCAGCGCAATCTGTAAGAAAGGAAGCTGAATTTCCACAGAATGCTCCTGCAAATGAGCCTCCGGAATTTCCGCAATTATCCTGTTTGATTTTTTAATTTTTTCAGCCAATTCTTCGGCGATGGGAACAACCCCCAGAGGGGTTTCAAAACCGCCCCTGCTGAAAACAGACACACCGTGAAAAGCAACCCGATGACTCGGTCCTATAACAATAACTGCATCGTATTTTTCTTCGCGGATAAGGTTATACGCATTTGCCGCGATTTTTCCGGAATACATGTACCCCGCATGCGGGGCAATCAGTCCGACAACCGCTCCTTGCAGTTTTAATTCGGGTATTGAATTAAAATAGCCCTCAATATCTCTTCTCAAAACCGAAGGATTTCCGGGATACCAGGAACCAGCTATTGCTGACTTTCTAAGATTATCCATGGTTTCACTTAAACCTCCAGACCACACCCTGGGACGTATCCAAAAGTTCAATACCAAGTTCGGCCAGCTGCGTTCTATAGGAATCAGCTTCCTCCCAATTACGGGCGCTTCTAGCCGCATTCCTTTTACTGATCAAATCGTTTATTTTCCCTTGAGCAACCTGAACTTCAAAATCCATTATCCCCAAAACTTCATTTATATTTTCCAGTGCATCCAGGATTTTGCGGGCATCGATTACATTGATTATGCCTTTTGTCAAAGAGGAATTCACTTTACCAATAAAATTAAACAGCGCTGCCAGTGCGCCGGCAATATTTAAATCATCGTCCAGCGCAGCCATAAAATCATGCTTAAGATCATAAATCAGCTGATCGGTTTCCGCAAAACCGTCTTTACTGTCATCATTCACGGCGTTGAGCCGGCAAATAAAGGTATTTATTTTCTTGACTGTATTTTTTGCCGTCTGCAACGCGCCATCCGAATAATTAACCGGTTTACGATAATGCACCCCCAGCAGAAAAAAACGCACATCCTGGCCACTGTAACCGTTTTGCTTTAATTGAGACAATGGCAATGCGTTATTCAGAGAACGGGACATTTTCCGGTTGTCAACCATTACCAATTCGGCATTAATCCAGTAATTAGGACCGTCATGACCGGAAAATGCCTTATTGATGGCTAAAATATTTTCGCAATGAGGGAAAGTCTCATCCGCACCGCTTACATGAATGTCGTAAGCAGTGCCAAGATACTTATAAGAAATGGCTGCGCATTCCAGATGCCAGCTTGGCCTTACATTGCCCCATATTGTCTTATAATAAATGCCTCTTTTTAATTCTCCCAGATTTGATCTTTTCAACAGAGCAAAATCCGCCGGACTGTCTTTTTCATAATCATCAAGATCAATTGATTTCCCCTGTCTGGTTTTTGCCGAATCTATGTTGGAAAGAATACCGTAATCAGCCAGTTTGGAAATATTGTAATAAACCGAATGCAGTTTTTCATACGCAAAATCCTTATCAACCAGTTTTTCAACCATCTTTAACATTGTCTCAACATTTTCGGACGCTTTTGCATAGATATTATCCTGATGAATATTAAGAAATTGTACATCATCCATAAAAACCTGCAAATATTTGCCGGAATATTCGGCAAGCTCCATTGCCGCCTTTTCTGAACCGGCAATTGACTTATCGGTAAAATCGACAATATCCAAAACATGTTTTACCTTATACCCCTTATACATTAAATAACGGGAGAGTAAGTCGGAAACGACTATCCGACGGTAATTTCCCAAATGAGGGGTATCATGAATTGTCGGCCCGCAGGTACGCATACTTACTTCATCATTTTTGACCGAATTAAAAAGAATCTTCTGGCGTTTGAAAGAATTGTAAAGATAAAAAGTAGAAAGCTCTTTCTTAAATGCGAAAAGCTCCGTGCTTAGATACCGCTCTCCGCTGTCGGGCAATATTACAACTATTAACCCTTCTTCCAGAAGCTTTGCTTTCTCCACGGCTACAAACATAGCCGCGCCGGAGCTCATTCCCGCCAGAATGCCCTCTTCACGGGCAAGCCTGCGAGACATTTCAAAAGCATCTTCATCTAAAATATTTACCTTTTCATCAAGACTGTTTTTATTAAATATCCCCGGACGGTAGGACTCCCGCATATTTTTTAATCCCTGTATCTTATGCTGCATATAGGGCTCGACACCGATAATTTTAATTTGCGGGTTCAGCTCTTTAAGCCTTTTGGAAATTCCCATAGCTGTGCCGCTGGTGCCGAGGGTGGCTACTGCCATGGTAACCGCACCGTCAGTTTGATCCCATATTTCCTGCGCAGTACCATGATAATGGGCGGCAATATTATCTTCATTGTTAAACTGGTCAGTGCCGAAATATTTATCCGGATTTTCGCGCAGCATTTTATAGGCTACTTCGATAGCGCCATCGGTTCCCTGATTAGCCGGTGTGAAATGCAATTCAGCACCCAGCGCCCGCAGGATCTTTTTCCTTTCTTCGCTGGCGGATTCAGGCATCGTCAGGCAAAGATTATAGCCCTTTACCGCCGCAATCATCGCCAAACCTATCCCCGTATTGCCGCTGGTTGCTTCCAAGATAATTTTATCATGATTCAGGCTTCCCCTTTTTTCCGCATTCTCAATCATAAATAATGCGGTGCGATCCTTAATTGAACCTCCGGGATTAGCGCTCTCCAATTTGGCAAAAACCTTTACTTTTTTATTGGGATTAAGCCTGCTGATTTCCACCAACGGCGTATTGCCAATGCCTTCAATAATGTTCTTGTAAAACTTACTCATGGATTAAGTCCTGTAAAATAAAAATAATCTGGCTTTGGTTGGGAAATATCAAATTGCTCCGGGAAATCACGCCGGCTAGAAAATTGATTAACTATCCATTTTAAGCAGAGGCATTTTAATAAACTGAACGCCTTCTTCCTTTAAATTTTCTTCCTCTTGAGGAGTGGTTGTTCCTTTAATGTTTCGTTTCTCCTCATCCCCATAATGTATCTTTATGGCAATTTCAGCAAATTTATCGCCCACATCTTCGAAATTCTTATCAATATACTGATGAAGCATTCTCAAGGCATCTGCCGGAAAGACTTCTTTGTTCTGAGATTTATTATCCGCCCGCGAATCCTTTCCCATAATTGTAATGGAGGAAGGAATTATCTCGATATTGGAACTATTACATACCGGACAGGAAACCAGCTTTTGCGAATTTTGCAAAGTCCAGTTCTGCCGGTCCTTAAACCAACCCTCGAATGTGTGTCCTTTATCGCATTTTAAATCGTAAATGATCAATCTAAAACCATCCTTTTCATAATAAACTTGTTTTTTATAACACGCCCTGAAATAAAATACAATTGCCTATATTAATTAAAAAAACAGGACCTATTTACAATAAAATATGACCGTTTCTGTTTTAAAATAAATAAAGTTAATTTTGAATGAATAAAAAAGTGGACAATTAGAAATAAATTTTATATCGTCCGTTTCGTGTCGGGATGTGGCCCAGCTTGGTAGGGCACTGCGTTCGGGACGCAGGAGTCGCGCGTTCAAATCGCGCCATCCCGACCATTTTATTTCTGCAATATATAAATTTATTACTAGCCGACAACAGAGGCAAGTTTAAAGATCGGCAGGTACATAGCGATAATCATACCGCCGACGACTGTTCCCAGGAAAACCATCATTACCGGTTCGAGCAGCGCAGTCATTGAATCCACGGCAACATCAATTTCATCGTCGTAAAAAGCAGCAATCTTGCTGAGCATCGAATCCAGCGCGCCAGTCGCCTCTCCGACAGAAATCATTTGTACAACCATCGGAGGGAAAATCCCTGTTTCCGACAGCGGTTCTGATATGGTGCGGCCTTCAGAAATACTCTGACGCGTTTTCATCAGAGCATCTTCAACAACTACATTACCGGAAGTCTTACTTACAATGCTCAACCCTTCCAAAATAGGCACGCCTGAACTCATCATTGTTGACAATGTACGTGAAAATTTGGCCACAGCAACTTTTTTCAACAAATCTCCAAAAACCGGAGATTTAAGCATCAGAGAATCAACCGTCCAGCGCCCCTTTTCCGTTTTATAAAATCTTTTAAAGGCTATATAAATGACGAATAATATAGCAGCTATCATATACCAGTACTTTTGTGTCCATTGACTTGCACTAATTAAAGCTTGAGTAAGTCCTGGTAGTTGTCCACCCATACCTTCAAACATTTTTTGAAATACAGGAATAACCTTAAGAAGTAATAAAGCAACGACTGCCATTGAAATTACCAGAACAGCAACAGGGTAAGTCATCGCGCCTTTGACACGTGCTTTCAACTTCATCGCCTTTTCCATATAAGTCGAAAGACGTTCCAAAATAACATCTAATATACCACCGGCTTCACCGGCGGCAATCAAATTCACAAAAAGTTCATCAAATATAGCAGGGTATTTCTTCAGAGCATTTGTTAAACTGGTACCGCCCTCGATATCTTCTTTTACAGCGCGAATAATTTTAGAAAATTCTTTGTTTTGTTCCTGCTGGGATAATAGATCCAGACACTGGATAAGGGGCAGACCTGCATTTATCATAGTGGAAAAAATACGGCAAAAAACGACTACATTTTTTTCTTTAATTTTTCCTTTTAAAAAAGGCAAATATTCTAAAATATCTTTGGGTTTTTTCTTGACTTCAATGGATTTGAATCCCTGCCTGCGTAAAAGACCGCGGACAGTAATTTCGTCGATAGCTTCAATCTCTCCTTTTTTTACTTCATCCTTTTTTGTTACTGCTTCCCAAAGAAAAACTGGCATATTTAAAATCCTTTCTTCATATGGATAACTTTTTTATTGATGTATTGTAGACCAGCTTACATATAAATTCAACAAGTTAAAATTGATAATATCCTGTTAATTTCAAACAGTCTCGTTAGAAAATAACATTTTAAATAATAAGGATTATCCATGTATTGTATGTATGCTGCTGAAGTTAAACAATAAATTTACTGGAAGCATTAATTTATCTGTTTTTTAATTTCATTTGTTTTACTGCGTTGACAAAATATCTCATACTGAATAATTCCAGCAGCCACAGAGACATTCAGTGAATCAAAGCTTCCCGTCAGGGGAATCGTTACCAGAAAATCACATTTCTTCTTCACTAACGGTCTGATACCTTTTTCCTCTCCTCCCATTACCAGAGCGACAGAACAATTAAAATCCGCGTCCCTTAAACTTTTTCCGCCATGAGCTTCTGCGCCAAAGATCCAGAATCCTTTATCTTTCAGATAATCAAGCGTTTGCGATAAATTAACCACTCTGGCAACAGGTATTTGATGAACACTTCCGGCTGAAGCTTTATTAACGGCCGCCGTAACCTGAGCCGCCCTGTCTTCCGGAATCACTATTCCGTTCGCGCCCAGACAATGAGCGACACGAATTATTGACCCGAGATTTTGAGGGTCCATAATACTATCCAGCACCAAAATAAGATCATAATTAAAAGATTTGCTGCGGTTTTTTATCAAAATATCCAAATCCGCATAAACAAAATCTTTGCATATACCGATAATTCCCTGATTTTCACGTGTCCCTGCCAATTTATCCAGATATTTTCGCTCAGAAAACTCAACAGGGATTTTTTTTGTGCGGGCGGTTTCTATTATTTCTTTTATGGAAGAGTGGTTTCGTCCGGAGGCAATTATAATTTTTTTCCATCCGTCTTTGTTTTGCCGGAGTAGATCCCTGATGGGATTTATGCCGTAAATTACCTCCATACCATTCTTCCCATTTTCATAAACGAATCATCTTGCCGCGAGACCGTCAGCAATTTCCTGAACAATCTGACGGCAGGCATCCAGAGGGTTTTTGGCCGTGCGAATCGGCCTTCCAACAACAATATAATCGGCGCCTGTCTTTACAGCCTCATAAGCGCTTAGAGTCCTTTTTTGATCATCTTTTTTTGTTTCAGCAGCGCTGCGTATGCCCGGCGTTACAATGACAAACTCGTCCCCGAAATTTTTTCTCAGCAGTGCGATATCCTGCGCTGAGGCAACAACACCCGATGCTCCGGCAATTTGCGCCAATCCAGCCAGGTGGAGAACCATCTCGCCCGTATTTTTCTGGAATCCGATTTCCTTTAAATCATCATTATTTAAACTGGTAAGCACTGTAACAGCTAAAAGAACAGGCCTCTCTTTGCCAAGTTTGTCAGCGCAAGCCCACGTGGCGGAAGCTGCCTCCTTAATCATCTGAACGCCACCGGAAGCGTGAACATTAAACATATCAACGCCCAGACTGACCGCAGCCTCGGCTGCGCGGGCAACGGTGTTGGGAATATCATGAAATTTGAGGTCTAAAAATACTCTCTGACCTTTTTCTTTGATGCTTTGTATTATTTTAGGCCCGACAGCAGTAAATAATTCCTTGCCAACTTTAAACATACCTACATGGCCGGAGAGAAGTTCCACCCATGATAAAGCTTCCTCATAATTGCTGGCGTCAAGCGCAAAAATCAATTTTTTACCGGCATCTTTACTCGATATATTCTTCATCGCCGATAAACTCAGTATTATCCGGAATTGGTTTGAAATCTTCTTTTGTCCCGTTCAGGTATTCGGGATTGGCGTAAATAACTTTGGTTTCGGCAATCTCGCGCAGGGCCTGTACGATTTCTCTGTTTTTACTCACAACCAGCGGCGCTGATCCTTTAAGTAACTGGTGCGCACGCTTAGATGCCAGAGATACCAACCCAAACCTTGTTTTGGCAACCAGCAAAGAATCTTCTATTGTAATTCTAGCCATTGATTTTAAATCTCCTCAAAATATGTAATTATTCGTTAAATTTATCAATTTCGTTTTGCAATCTGCTTCTTTTACATTTTTCGGCTATATAAATTGAAATCAACTGATTTATAGCCGTTTTCAAATCTTTGTTAAAAATCACGTAATCATACCACGAAATCTCTTTTAATTCACTTTCTGCCTGCTTAAATCTTTTTTGAATGGCTTCATCGGTCTCATGACCGCGTTTTTCCAGCCTTTTTAAAAGTTCGGAACGGGACGGAGGAAGAACAAAAACATAAACTCCTCCCTTAAATTCTTTTTTCACCTTTTTAGCGCCCCGCGGTTCAATATCAAGCAGTAAATCCCCGCCGTCACGAATTAACTCATCGATAACCTTTCTGGAAGATCCATACAAGTTACCGTAATTTTCCACCCATTCAATAAATTCCCCCTGATCAATCCGATTCTGAAATTCTTCACGGGAAATGAAATGATAATCTTTCCCATCTACCTCATTGGGACGCGGATGCCTCGATGTACAGGAAACAGAAAATTTTATTTCCGGAAAAGCCTTCATGAGCCCCTGGCAAAGGCTGCTTTTACCTGCGCCGGACGGCGCAGAAACAACTATAAATAATCCTTTAGTCATCATGTTATTCAATATTTTGAGCCTGCTCGCGCAATTTACCCAATTCACTTTTAACTTCTATCACCTGACGGGTTATTTCAACATCGCCTACTTTCGAACCGATTGTATTAATCTCCCGATTCATTTCCTGCAAAAGAAAATCAATTTTTCTACCTTCAGTTGCATCACTTTGCAGCAATGTTTCAAACTGGCCTATATGGCTGTGCATTCTTACTATTTCTTCCGTAATATCAGTTCTTTCCGCCATAATTGCAACTTCCTGAACCAGGCGGGCTTCATCAAGCGCCAATCCGTTAGTTAATTCTTTAATTCTTTCAGACAGACGCTTTTGATAATCAAAAACAACCTGCGGCGCGCGCAATTTAACATTTTCCAGAATTTCCTTAATAGCGTTGAGCCTCATCTGCATATCCTGAAACATGACAAGGCCTTCCTCCTGCCGCATGTTGCTCAACATTGCCAGTGATTCCAAAAAAGTTTTTTCCACCTGCTCCAGAAATTCAGGACTCAATTGTGTTTCCGAAGGAGGAGTAAATATATCACGGAAACCGGTCAAAGTTTTCAGACTGATAGGAGATTCTAAATTGAATTCATGTTTTAGCCGACTCAAAACATCAAAATAATCGCGGGCAATTTCTAAATTTAGATTTACTTTAGAAACATCGGCGCCCTCCCCCTCAAACCTGATAGATACTTCGATGCGACCGCGTTTGAATCTCTCAGTAATTTTCTTTTTGTACTCCATTTCAAGAGGAGAAAGCAATGAAGGCGTACGCAAAAATATTTCCAGAAAACGATGATTTACGGACTTGGCTTCCACAACAATATTTTTATTCTGGAAAATTGTTTCTACCCGGCCATAACCGGTCATACTTTTTATCATTTCTACCCCATTACCAGTTTAACAAAAATTTATTTTCTTAATGATTCGGCATTTTCAACTGCAATAAATATTTCTCCCTGATTTTGCCGAGCATAAAAAGCTGCTTTTCATCCGCGTAATCAGGATACGTCCAGGGTAAAGAGCAGAATTTTTTACCCTGATAAACTAACGTCAAATCGGCATAAATACCATCCCGTAAATAGGGACGGTGGGTGTAACTCTTGCCGGTGGCTAAAATCAAATTAGCTTTGGATATGTAACCGGGATCAATATTAACCTGTCTTTGCGAATTCGACGCCGATCTATCTTCAATCTCGTTCGTTGCCAGTTTAATATCGGGTAAATCCTCCGGCCGGATCAATTTTTCCATAGACAAAAAACGTCTGACAAGATTTTCACCCATCTCAGCGCAATAGTAATTCGTATAATCAAAGGATACCATAGCGCTGATAAAATCCGGTTGTCCGTATGCAGATGACAAAATTCCTATTATTTCGTCTAATCGCCCGGCATCATTTGCAAACACACTGAAGATCAACTTTACCGGTTCGGCCGGATTCGGTTTACTCATAACACTTCTATCAGTTCTTTCTGAGAAACGGTTGCCGTTCCTATTTTCTCGACCACAAGACCAGCAGCCAGATTAGCCAGGCATGTCGCCTCTTTCATACTAGCCTTCGCGGCCAGACCAAGTGCAAGCGTGCCGATAACTGTATCACCGGCGCCGGTCACATCATAAACTTCCTTGGCCTGAGATGCAAAATGGGTATGAACGACTTTCCTGCCATTTTCAAAAAGGCTCATACCTTCTTCTCCGCGTGTTACAAGTATTGCCGGAAAAGCGTACTTTTTTAAAAGAGATTTACTCACTTGCTGAATATCATTGGCGCCTGTTATATCCAAACCCGCAGCTCGCTGGATTTCGAAGTGATTGGGAGTAATTACATCCACCCCTTTATATATGGAAAAATTGTTCTGTTTCGGATCAAGACAAATAGGAATATTTGAATCCTCCACAATGTTTTTTATTCCCTGGATGAGTTCTTTAGAAACAACTCCTTTATTATAATCTGAAATAACAATTGCTCCTATTTTTTTACGCTGTGATTTTATATATTCAAGAATTTTATTGATGCTGGATTGCGGAATCGGCTTTCTGTTTTCCTTATCAAAGCGTACCATCTGCTGCCCATGTGCGACAATTCTTGTTTTAAGCGTCGTTGGTCTGTTTTTTTCGACAACTATTCCTTTTGTTTCGATTTTCCGGTCGCTCAATTCCTTAATCAACTTTTTCCCGATATTGTCTGCGCCGATAACTCCGGCAACGTAAACCTTGCCGCCCATGGCGTGAATATTATTGAGCACATTTGCGCAACCGCCAAGCAAGACACTATCTTTCTGAACGTCAACAACCGGCACAGGAGCTTCCGGCGAAATACGTGAGACACTTCCCCATATAAAATGATCAACCATTACATCTCCGACCACAAGAACACCGGATCGGGGAAAATTGGCAATAATTTCCAATGCTCTTTTTTTTGTTAGAATTCTTTGCACTTTTTGAAAATCACTCCTGAAGGAATTACTCTGAAAATTAAAAAAAGCGCTTATAGCGCCTGCCACTTACAAAAAGTGGCGAAATACTATTACCAAGACCTGAATTTGTCAATTGTTTTCTGAAAATATAAAAACAGTTGCAAGAAAAGAATATCTTTGTTTTTACTATTATCTTGACACAATAATAACATCTCCCATATATTTATCTGTAAGAATAACAAGTACCTATTAACTCCATAGTACGGAGATGGACCTTTTAAAGGATCTTAGACGGTTTAACTATGTTAAATATTGAACAATTCCGATACGGAACAGATAATTTTGCCTATATAATCTATGGAGAGAAACAGGCAATGGCCATAGACGGCGGCGCGTGGAAAGAAATACTTTCTTCTCTGAAAACAAAAAATATCACCCTAAAATATATCACCAATACACATTCGCATTACGACCACACCTCAGGAAATGATCATCTCATCAAAGCAACCGGAGCTGATTTTCTGAGTTCCGCAACCCTTGCCGATAATCATAAATTAATCATTGATGGAGAAACCGTTCTGGTTTACCGGACTCCCGGCCATACAGATGACTCCGTCTGTTTTCACACCGGCAACGTTTTGGTTAGCGGCGACACTCTATTCAATGGAACAATCGGCAATTGTTTTTCCGGTAATCTGAAAAATTTTTATTTATCCATTAAACGGCTGATGGATTTGCCTGATGAAACGATAATTTATGCAGGTCATGATTATATTTTCGATTCCCTTGCCTTTGCACTCCATCTGGAACCTGATAACAAAGATATCGAATTTTTTCGAAATTTCCATAGTTCTATCGCCACAATATATTCTACTATGGCTGAAGAACGCAAAATAAACCCTTATTTGCGATTCAATGATGAAGCAATAATTAATATCATTAAAGGAAAACACCTTCCTTATGCCACGGAATGGGAAAGATGGAATTCATTGATGTCCATTGAATAGAAAATGACTGTTCGATCATCACTTATTGATTGACACACTTATATAATTATTCTATGGTACCGCATCCACAGTCAATGTTGCAGAATATCTTCAATAATCCACGCGTAGCGGAGCGGAATGAACGGGAGAATGAAAGCAATTAAACCATCAACCAAAAAAATCAATCCTAAAAAAACCTCAACTTCCAGGCAAATCAACAGAAACACAAAAAAACAAAAAAATATTTCCCTTTCGCAGGATAAAGACAGCAAAAATACTAAAACGCTCAACCATGAAGGTTGGCTGCAAAAATCCAAGCAATTTTTCCGTCTTAATCCGGCTTCGATAGCTCTGATAAGCCTGCCTGATAAAAAATTCGTAGATGTAAATGAAGCCTCTTTAAGAACGTTCGGTTTTTTACGGGAGGAAGTTATCGGAAAAACCATTGATGAACTTAATATCGTCGTGCAGCCGGAAAAAAGACAGAAGGCGGAAGAACAACTGATAAAATGCGGATATATTGATAATTGTGATTTAAAGTTAAAACGCAAAGACAAAACCATTCTTGACGGAATATTCTCCGGGGAAATCGTTGAACATGAGGGGGAAAAATGTTTTCTCATTGTCATGACAGACATTACTTCCCGCAAGCATTTCGAGAAAGCTCAACGCGAAAGCGAAGAAAAGTACCGGACAATCCTGGAAAGCACTGAAGAAGGTTACTACGAAATAGACCTTGCGGGTAATTTCACCTTCTTCAATGATTCCCTCTGCAAGCTTCTCGGTTACTCCAGAAAAGAATTACTGGGAATGAATAACCGGCATTATACAGATAAAGAAACCGCAAAAAAAGTTTTTCGGGCATTCAATAAAGTTTACAGGACCGGAGAACCCACCAAAGAATTCGATTGGGAGATTATAAGAAAAGACGGCGCTAAAAGATATATTGAACAATCAGCATCACTGCAAAAAGACTCATCAGGCAAACCAATAGGATTTCGTGGAATTATCCACGATATAACCGAACGTAAAAAGACGGAGGAACTGCTCAAGAAAAGTGAAGAAAAGTACCGCCTGCTGGCAGACCACGTAAAAGATCAGGTGTGGCTTATGGATATGGATTTAAACATAACATATATCAGCCCATCTACCGTAAAATCATTCGGATACACCCTGGAAGAGCTTAAGCAGATTCCCTTTGACAAATTACTTGCTCCAAAATCTTACCGCGAAGTAATTAATATTCCCGCCAGAGAACTACCCAATGCCCTGGCGGCTTCTCCAAACTATTCCCTGAAGCAATTATTTGAGTTGGAATTCATCTGTAAAGAAGGCCATACTTTATGGATTGAATGCGCTTTCAGTCTTATCCGGGATGAAAATGGAAAACCTTTGTCTATTCTGGGCGAAGGCAGAAACATCACCGAACGCAAACTAATAGAGAATTCTTTGCGGAAAAGCGAAGAGAATTTCCGTCACTCTCTTGATAACTCTCCACTGGGTGTGCGTATATCGACATTAAAAGGCGAAACAATTTATGCCAATAAGACGATTCTGGATTTATACGGCTATGACAGCATTGATGAGCTGAAAAATACTCCTTTGGAGAAACGATATACTCCGCAGAGCTATGCTGAATATCTGATCAGAAAAGAAAAAAGGCTGCGGGGAGAGCCTGGCCCGTCCGAATACGAAATAAGTATTGTGAGAAAGAACGGTGAAATTCGTCATGTTTATGTTTTCCGCAAGGAAATCTTCTGGAATGGCAAAAAACAGTCTCAGGTTATTTATCAGGATATCACCGAACGTAGAAAAGCCGAAGAGAAACTGAAAGAAACCATGGATAGTTTACGAAGATCCATCAAGACAACCATTCAGGTGCTCGGCATCGCTTCAGAAGCAAGAGACCCATACATGGCAGGTCACCAGAGAAGAGTTGCCGATCTTGCCCGCGCCATAGCGACAGAAATGAAGCTTCCTTCTGAAATAATAGAAGTAATTCGCATGACCGGCGCCATCCATGATATTGGAAAGATTTCCATACCATCGGAAATACTTTGCAAACCTGCAGTTCTGACAGATCTTGAATTTTCCCTTGTCAAAGCCCATTCCCAGCATAGTTTCGACATCATGAAAGACGTGGAATCTCCCTGGCCGCTGGCAAATATTGTCTATCAGCACCATGAACGCATGGACGGTTCAGGCTACCCGCAGGGATTAAAGGGCGAAGATATTCTTATTGAAGCCCGCATACTTGCCATTGCCGATGTGGTTGAGGCAATGATGTCCTATCGTCCCTACAGACCTTCTTTGGGACTTGACATAGCGCTCATGGAAATTGAAAACAATGCAGGCGTTCTTTACGACCGTAAGGCAACGGATGCATGTTTAAGACTGTTCAAGGAAAAGGGATTCAGACTCGAGTAATTGCGGCGGCGCTCCGCGCATACACGCTTTCCACCATGCCCTGTAAAAGTCATTCCGCATATCTCTTATTGACTTCATTTATATTATAAAGTAAAAATTTACCTGTAGGTGGTCAATTTAATGACTTTTTTAAATTGAAGCCGCCAGACTTAATGCGAAGGAAAAGCTTTTATGGTTCATTCAGTGTTATTAGTTACATTAGGTGTTGCTATAACCGCTTTTATGTCCTTCTGGTCCGTGGTTTTTTCAGTTTTTCCCGATGCAGACAATAAAATTCATAAAGTAGCCAACATCTGGGCTAAAATCCTGCTTTCAATATGTAATACAAAAGTGAAATTGATCGGTCAGGAAAACATACTGCTTGGGAAACCTCAAATTCTTATGGCCAACCACCAGAGCGATTTCGATATTTTAATTTCCCTGGCATATATTCCTATTCAATTCCGCTGGATCGCAAAAAAAGAATTATTTTCCATTCCGGTATTCGGCGCGGCAATGAGAAGCGCCGGTTATATTGAAATTGACCGGAGCAATCGGGAAAAAGCCATGCAAAGCCTTGACGAAGCCGCTTTACGCATCCGCAGAGGAAAATCCATTATGACCTTTCCCGAAGGCACAAGGAGCCATGAAGGAGAAATTAAATCTTTTAAACAGGGAATCTTTTATCTCGCCATTAAGTCAGGCGTGCCCATTGTACCTGTTTCTATTATCGGCAGCGGGCGAATCATGCAAAAAAGATCGCTGAGAATAAAACCGGGTAGAATAAAAATTGTCATCGGGAAACCTGTAGAAGTGAAAAATTTTGATATCGAAAAACGGCATGAGCTTATTGAAATTGTCAGAAACGAAATCATAAAGAATTATAATTACTGGCAGGAAACGGAAGAACCGGATATTAAAGATATAAAAAGTGAGACTGTTTGAACTTATTTATCTTAATAATTTCAGAAATCAAGATTGACAGAATGTTTCTCTTTCCGCATATCCATTGATTTGCAGGATACGGATGCATTTTACTTTACTTGTCAAATACAGTATTTTCTGAAATAATTATTACAGTCCACACGGCAATAATTAATATGGCAGAAAAACAAACAAATAATAAAAGAATCCGAGAGATTAAGGGGGCGGTTTACCTTTCGCTTGCCTGTATTTTGCTTTTGTGTCTGGTCTCCTATCATCCTCAGGACCCTTCGTTTACCCATGTACCGCTTATCTCCGGCGGTCAGACCATTCACAATTTTGTCGGCAAGGTCGGCTCTTATACGTCCGATTCTTTGATTCGTCTTCTGGGCATTGCTTCTTTCCTCCTGCCGCTGATACTTTTTGTCTGCAGTTTTAAATATTTCCTGCGTCCGGAATTTACCATGAACGCCCATCGGTCTCTGGGATTTTTATTTTCTGTTCTTTCCTTTTCAGGAATCATGTCCATTCTTATCAGCGGAAGTTATACCGTTTATGGAGAATCGCTGAAGAACGGCACGGGCGGTTTAATCGGCGTGTCTATTGTCGGGCTTTTGCGCACCTATTTCAATGCCGCGGGAACATACATCATTTTATTTCTGATTTTTGTAGTGGCATTGACATTCATGATTGACTTTTCAATTGTGTCGGTGACGGAAAGAATTTCTCGATTTTGTCTGGCATTAATCGCCCCTTTCAAAAACCGTCTTTCGTCTTTTGTGAATTTTGTTTTCACAACCATGAAAACGGAGAAAAAGCCGCAGCCGGTTATCATCGAAGATCCTACGCCGGTTGTGAAAAAAGCTCCTCCGAAAAAAATCGAACAGACCAATTTTAATTTCACCAAAGCAAGAAACGATGATAAATTCCAACTGCCGCCGTTTACATTACTGGAAGAAGCTCCGCAAAAGGACGCCCGCGTAAAAAGGGATTCTCTGGTCACGAATTCCCGCATCCTGGAGAAGAAGTTATCCGATTTCGGCGTTGAAGGACGAGTGGTGGAAGTATCGCCCGGTCCGGTAATCACGATGTATGAACTGGAACCGGCTCCGGGAGTTAAAATAAATAAAATAGTCAATCTTTCCGATGATTTAGCTCTGGCGCTGATGGCGCCCAGCATTCGCATCCTTGCTCCGATTCCCGGTAAATCGGTTATCGGCATTGAAATACCGAATCTGAAAAGAGAATCGGTTTTTCTTAAAGAAGTCATCGACAATAATTCTTTTTCCGAATCATCTTTCCGTCTTCCGATTGCCCTTGGCGTTAATTTTGTCGGCACACCCGTGATTGCCGATCTGACAAAAATGCCTCACCTGCTCATTGCCGGTACGACAGGATCAGGCAAGAGCGTCGCGCTCAACGCGATGATTTGCAGCATATTATTTAAAGCTCAGCCTGATGATGTCAAATTTCTGATGATTGATCCCAAGAGACTGGAGTTATCTTCCTACGAGGGTATTCCCCATTTAATGCATCCTGTAGTCGTCGATCCTAAAAAAGCTTCACAGGTTTTACGCTGGACCGTGGAAGAAATGGAAAGGCGCTACCGTATTCTCAATGACCTGAAGGCAAAAAGCATTGACGCTTATAATGAACTGCTTTTAAAAGGTCTTAAGAGCAAAACTGTTCTGGCAATGCCGAAACAGACAGACCCGGATCTGGAAGATGAAAAAATCACAGATACAACAGACACTCCCAGAACCGAACAGGAAATAAAGCACACAAAGCTTCCTTATATTATTGTAATTATCGATGAACTGGCTGATCTCATGATGGTTGCACCGCGGGACGTGGAAGAATCTTTGACACGTCTGGCGCAAATGGCGCGGGCGGCCGGAATTCATCTTATCATTGCCACGCAAAGACCTTCTGTGGATGTCATCACCGGTTTAATTAAAGCGAACTTCCCCACGCGCATTTCGTTCCAGGTTTCTTCCAAAATCGATTCGCGCACAATCCTTGACCAGCAGGGAGCGGAAAAACTGCTGGGCGCGGGAGACATGCTTTTTATTCCTCCGGGCACATCCAAAATATCCCGCATCCACGGAGCTTACGTTTCGGACAAGGAAATTTCGCGTATTGTTGATTTCGTTAAAATGCAGGCTCAGCCGGCTTATGATTCCTCCATTGATAAATTCGCGCTGGCCGCCGCGCAGACTCAGCATGACGAAGATGACGGTTTTGATGAAAAATATGACGAAGCCGTTGCGCTGATCGGAGAACTGGGACAGGCATCCATATCACTGGTCCAGCGTTACATGAAAATCGGATACAACCGCGCGGCGCGTATTATTGAGAAGATGGAAACCGAAGGCATTGTCGGTCCTTCCGACGGCGCTAAACCACGAAAAGTCTTAATTAGAAAGCTCCCCCGTTGAAAAGAACAAACAAAAACAAAGTGCATATTATAAGTCTGGGCTGTCCGAAAAATCTAATCGATTCGGAAGTCATGGGCGGCCTTTTAAATCAGGCAGGCCATCAACTGGTTGACCGCAGCGATTCAGCGGATATTGTCATCGTCAATACCTGCGCCTTTATCGATCCGGCCAAGGAAGAAGCCCTCGAAGAAATTTTAACGCTTGCCGAAGAAAAAAAGAGAAATAATCCGCAGCTTCGGATTATCGTTGCAGGCTGTCTTGCCCAGCGCTACGGCAAAGAACTTTTCACCCGGATACCTGAAGTAGATTTATTTATAGGCACCGGAGAGGTAGGAAACATTGCTAACCATGTCAGCATATTAAATCAGGATAAATTTAAAAGATCAGCCGTAATCACCAAACCGGATTTTTTAATGAACTTTGAGCACCCCCGGATTTTATCCCCAAACATCGCGAGCACGTATTTAAAAATTTCCGACGGCTGTTCCAACCGCTGTTCCTACTGTGTAATACCGTCTATTCGCGGCCCGGTACGCAGCCGCAAACCGGACGATATTCTTCATGAGGCAGAAACACTCGCCGCAAGAGGAATAAAAGAAATAATCATCACAGCCCAGGACACGACAGCCTACGGAAAAGATTTAAAAGGTCATCCGCGTTTATCCGACCTTTTAAAAGATATGGCAAAAATAAAAAATGTAAAATGGATACGACTTCTTTATGCCCATCCGGCGCGCGTTACAACGGATTTACTGGAGGTCATTGCAGACCATGAAAAAATCTGCCGCTATATCGATCTGCCCATCCAGCATATTGACGACGACATCTTAAAAGCAATGAACCGCAAAATTTCAGGCGCAAAAATTAAAAACATTATTGCTGAAACCCGCAGGATAATTCCCGGCGTCGCCCTGAGGACATCGCTGATTGTCGGATTTCCGGGAGAGACACCGACAAGATTCAACAGACTGCTTGATTTTGTAAATGAAATAAAGTTTGACCATCTGGGCGTCTTTATTTATTCCAAAGAGGAAGGAACTATTGCCGCAGGCTTAAAATCGCATGTATCCGAAAAGGAAAAAGAGCGCCGCCGTGAAACCATCATGAATGAACAGGCGGCAATTTCCAGCGCCATCAACAAGACCCTGGTGGGATCTGTTCAGGAAGTGCTCATTGAAGGGAAAAGCGACCTCGCGGGTTATGCTTTTACGGGCAGATGCCGCAGGCAGGCGCCGGAAATAGACGGATTGACCTATGTTAAAGAATCAAAATGCAAAATCGGCGATATTGTAAAATGCAAAATAACCGCCGCTGATGTATATGACCTGTTCGCAGAATAATCCATCAGTGACGCCCGTTCAACCGCTGATCAACAAAAAGAAGCAGGCGCACGGTATCGATAACAGCCCGCCCATAGCATTCGTTGAAAAACCTGTCATACGTTTCTTTCCCGTATAAGCGACAGACATGGCTGTTGCATGGAGGAATCATACCGAAAGCATTTCCGTACGCGCCGTAGTTTTTAAAACCGTCCAGTTTTTTGTTATCCTCGCCGCCCCAAAACTTCATCCATGTCTCATTCTCAATTGTTTTACCGGAATCAAACACAACCGGACCGGCAACGGCTTTCAGTGTGTTTTGCGCCGCCTGCCCGAAAATATCACCCGGCGCGGGAATCCACGCTTTCAACACCCCGCATAATTCGGGATTATTTTCGTTGAAAGCAGATGAAGGCCTATAGTTTTCAAATGAATCGTCCTTATAATGATAAACAGGCACGACGTGCGGGGGAGCGCTCATATCCTGTATATGATGAGCAATGCGTCCGGCAACTTTATATATTTCAACCGGGTTGGGTTTGTTTGAAGCAAGAAGGCTGTCCAGTTTTTTGAGAAGTTTTTGAAATATTTTGTCGTTGGCGCCGTAAAACAAAAAATAATACCTGCCAAGATTATTGCCGTTATTATAAAAATGCCAGTTCCCCAATCGCTCCAAACTCACATCATCTTCGTGAACTGCTTTTTCAATAAATACTTTTGACAATTCTTCGGGAATTGCGCGGCCTGTGCAGGACTGATAAACAGATACAGCCTGTCTTGATATCGGTCCGTGCTGTTCTTCGGGCTTAAACGCGTGGCAGGGGGATGCCAGCAGGAATATAAGGAGTACGCACCATAAATGCCGCATAAAATCTCTTTCAATGACGTCAGAATATTTTATTTTCAATATTATATAAATTATAATGAAGTCAATCTAATTTGGTGAATAGTGAATGGGCGGTCCCTGAGCTTGTCGAAGGGCGGTCATATCGACCAACGGGAGATATCTTTTACTTTCTTATGATAATTAAGATTTCTCGCTCCGCTTCGAAATGACAAATACCCCCTGCCCCCTCCAGCGGGGGACATTACTCATTTCACACAATCAATATTCGCTATTACGACACAGTATGCAAGCCAGGCAATGGCAGACGAAAGATGTGCTGTATTTATCCTTTGAAATACGCATGTAATTGTTGTATAAATTTAGTGTGAACCACCCCGCCGCAAGCGGCGGGGAATTAGACCCGGAGAAATTAAGTATGTTTAGAGGAAACAGGAAAGAGTACAGCAAATGAAAACATCAAAGGACAAAGAAGAACCAAAAGGCAATACTGACACTTCCGTGAAAAAGGGAGTTGATACGAATACGGTAAGACCGGAACTGGCCGAGATGATTAAGCGGCATTCTTTCGCTCTTGACGAGAAACGCCCCGAAGCCGTCGCAAAACGTCAGCAGAAAAAACAGCGCACGGCCCGCTCTAATGTTAATGACTTATGCGATAACGGAAGTTTTATTGAATATGGAACTCTGGCGATTGCCGCTCAACGCGGAAGGCGTTCGGAAGAAGACCTTATCAGCAAAACTCCCGCGGACGGATTGATCGCCGGCATCGGTTCGGTGAACAGCTCTCTTTTCAAAGAAGACGATGCCCGCTGTATGGTCATGGCCTATGATTATACTGTTCTTGCCGGTACGCAGGGTTTTTTTAATCACAAAAAAATGGACCGGATGCTGAAGCTTGCCTACGAGCAGAGCCTGCCTCTGGTTTTATTCGCGGAAGGCGGCGGCGGGAGACCGGGAGATGTTGATGCCATCGGCATCATGGTGGCCGGGCTTGATTTATCCACCTTCGGCACTTTCGCGAAACTCAGCGGCAGAGTTCCCATGGTTGGCGTTGTATCGGGACCATGTTTTGCCGGAAACGCCGCTCTGCTTGGATGCTGTGACGTTATTATCGCGACAAAAAATTCCAATATCGGCATGGGCGGCCCTGTCATGATTGGAGGCGGGGGCCTGGGCATTTTCAAAGCGGAAGAGGTCGGCCCGATGGATGTGCAGAGCCAGAACGGCGTTGTTGATATCGAAGCGGCCGATGATGTTGAGGCTGTTGCCGCCGCAAAAAAATATCTTTCGTATTTTCAGGGAACAACTCCCGCATGGGAGACTGCCGATCAGCTTCGCCTGCGCGATATGATTCCCGAAAACAGCAAACGCGCTTATAATGTACGCACCATCATTAAAACACTGGCCGACACGGATTCGTTTCTTGAACTGCGTCCCAAATTCGGCCCCGGCATTATTACAGGATTTATACGCATTGAAGGCAGGCCTTTCGGTTTGATAGCCAACAACTGCATGCACATGGCCGGAGCGATTGAAGCCGAAGGCGCGGATAAAGCGGCCCGCTTAATGCAAATCTGCAACGCGCACGGTTTGCCGATCATCTCTTTGTGCGACACGCCGGGATTTATGGTGGGCCCGGAAATAGAAAAACGCGCGCAGGTGCGCCATGTCTGCCGGATGTTTGTTATCGGCTCACATTTGACCGTGCCTTATTTTACGGTTGTTTTACGAAGGGGTTACGGCCTGGGCGCCATGGCCATGGCCAGGGGCGGTTTCCACGAATCCTTCTTTACGGCTGCATGGCCGACGGGAGAATTCGGCGCTATGGGCATCGAGGGAGCCATAAAGGCCGGTTTTAAAAGAGAGCTCGCCGCCATTGAAGATGAGCAGGAACGCGAAAAACTGTATGAACAACTGGTGGCTCAACTGTATCAAAGAGGAAAAGCCATCAATGTGGCTTCCTATCTTGAAATAGATTCTGTCATAGATCCGGCAGATACCAGAAAGTGGATCATGCGGGGCATAAAATCCGTACCGGTAAAAAAACATCACGTGCCAAGTCATTCTTTTGTTGATCCATGGTAAAAAAGTGATTATTGATATTAACGAGGCATTAGACAAGTAAAGTAATAGGACACTGTTATTCTTAAGAGGTTTATAGAAAAATGATTTCACCAAACACATTAAGAAAATCTATTTCTATATTGATAATTTTAATATTAATTGTGTTTCTTAGCTATCAATTTTTACCAAGGATATTTATTACCTTGGCTACCAGAGCAAATTTCTCGAAAGATAAAACACCGCTGTCCTATATTGTGCCCATTAGTAAAAGCATTGTCGATGTCACAGATGTAGCGCAAAGTAAAATTAGTTATAGCAGTTGTGAGTTTTATTTGCCGTGGACAGTAACAAAAAATACAACACCCAAAACACTTCTCCTCACAGTTAGTAAAGGTAAGGTCATGAGCATACAAAAAGACAAAATGCTTGATGATAAAGGAGGTGCTTTTAATAACTATACGCAAGAGATAATGACTTTCGATGGGTATAACAAAATCCTTTACACAACTCCAGATCAAATTAATTTTAGCACTGCATATGAAGTATCAAAAGAGAAAGCTTCTCTTTTGATACTAAAGGCTATTTTCACTGCATATGATAAAAGAATAATTTACAGATTTGAAAGCAAGAATATAAAAGGTTTCCAATTTGGTGATCCAAGCAAAACAAATAATGTGATTGTAGATTTCTTTGACAACAATAATAATTTATATCATCTAAAATTTTATTCATTTTCGCAGAAGGAAATAGATTTTATATTATTCTCTTTACGGTGTGGAAATGAGGAAGAACGTATTATTTAATAGACTGGATACCGGCCTGCGCCGGTATGACAACTAGGAAAATATTAAGGTATAGTTATAATGCTTATTCAGGATGTCTTTTCCGCCTATAAGGATGACCTTCAGAAGGTCGAAAAATGTATCAGTGACAATGTTTCTTCAGAAATCAAATTGATTCCCGAAGTAGTGCATCATTTAACGGACAGCGGCGGCAAAAGATTCCGCCCGCTGCTGCTTTTGATCAGTTCCGGCATTTGCGGTCACCGGAAAGAACAGCGGTTTCCGATGGCTACGGTCATGGAATTTATTCATACGGGCACGCTGCTGCACGACGATGTAATTGATCGCGCATCCATGAGGCGCGGCAAAACTTCCGCCAACATGATCTACGGAAACGCCATAAGCATTCTGGTGGGGGATTTTCTCTGTTTCAAATCTTTTACCCTGATGACAGAAATCGGCAATCTGGATATTTTAAAACTTATCTCGGAAATGGGGGATATCATGTCCGAAGGCGAGGTGTTTCAACTCACCAAATGCGGCGACATCAATATTACCCGGGAGGAATATTTCAGCATTATTGAAAAGAAAACGGCCGTTTTGATCTCTGCATCCTGCGCCGCCGGAGCGATTCTGGAGGCGGCGCCGCCCGCGAAAATAGAAGCACTGGCGCGATTCGGCAAAAACGCGGGCATGGCCTTTCAAATAACGGATGACGTTCTTGATTACATGGCGAAAGGCACGGATTTTGGAAAGTCCATCGGCAAGGATATGGAAGAAGGGAAAATAACACTGCCTTTAATATCAGCCCTCAAACAAAGCACGGATGAAGAGAAAAATATCATCAGAGAAATAATAACCCGCAAGAAAGGCACAAAAAAAGATGCCGGGGTGATTCTGAATTTAATTAAAAAATATAACGGAATTGATTCTTCCCTGAAAATCGCGGAAGGATATATTAACGAAGCTAAATCGCAGCTGAATATTTTCAGCGACTGCCCCGAAAAAGAGCACTTTAATACTGTTGCTGATTATATCCTTTCAAGGGAAATATAATACCCTTTCCTGTCCCCCGCCTCCTCTGTCATTCCCGACCTGATCGGGAATCCAGTGTTCTTAATACTTAAATCTTTTTTCCTTTCACTATTCACTAAATGTGTAGTCCGGGTATTTAGACCCATGGTGGTGGTCGTCGTAGGAAACGGTTTCAAACCGTTCCATTCAAAAATAATACAAATTAAATAAAATCGTCCCCGATTATTCTTATGTATTGCCGTGGAATCGACAACCAAATCGACAACTGAAATATCAACGTTATTACCTAATTTATTACCTAATTAAATAGGTACTATCTAACTTATGTTTTTTCGTATTGTTTTCCCCGCTGGCGGGGGCAAAGGGGATGGAAATTAAATTTGTCTTTGCGAGCCGTCTCTCAGACGGCGTGGCAATCTCGCATTTACGTAGGAAACGGTTTCAAACCGTTCCATTCAAAAAAAACACAAAATTAAATAAATCGTTCCCGATTATTTCCTTTATGATAATTAGTATTCAGTTTACTTTTTAAACTCCTTAAAATACTTGCCAAACACCTTTTGGAATAAGATAGTTTTTTTATAAAGCCAATCGTAATAACTATCTGCTCCCTCTTGATCAAAAACCGCAGGCACTTCTTTATTAATCTTGATCCGTGAGGCAACAGAAGCATCCACCCACGCAATGGGTTCACCTATTTCTTTTTCAATTTCTTTTTTTCGTTTTTTCAAATAATTAAATAATTCTTTATTTCGGTTAATATAAACCTCACAACCAAGCAATTTCTCACGGGTGTTGAGTGTAAGTGCGACATGGCCGTCGGAACTACCCATGCTCACATTGTACCAATGTTGTGGGTGTGGTGCCTGTAAACGAATTATTTTGTCATTTTCTCGCACATAGTTTTTAAATTTTGTCCAGAATTCTAGCTGTTGTATTTTTGTGTTACTTATCACACCGTTTCCCGGACTTGTTTTAATTGCTTTTGCCCATTCGTTTGGACTTACTATGACCTCAAACTTTGCTGCAGGATTTGAATTTTCTATTTGCCACAGTTCAATTTTTATCAAAAAGAAACCAACATTTTCATCAGTGTGTTCATTAAGCCAATCAATAGCCTTTTGGTGCTCTTCATGTACATGGCGGACAATCCAAATAATTATTTCCGCGTCATAACCCGATGCATATGTGATGATTTTGCCCAAATGATCGTGGTTTGTACCTTCAAGTTGATTTTCAATAATAATTTTTCTGCCTGACGCCTCTTCTTCGGCAAGAATATCAACATTAAATTTCCCAACATTTGCCTCAGTTTTGATCAACTTAATATCAACACCAATTTCTTCACTTAGAAGGTCGAGATTTTCTTTTTGAGCGAGCCAAGTAGTAAAATCAAGGGCTTCGTGACCCCATACATCGCGTAATTCAACCTTTTTTAATTTTGCTAGATTTTTCTTCATAAATTTATTCCTTATGTATTAATTGTACCTGTCACGATTTTACTAAACGCTTTTGGCTTTGCTTATGCGGTTCCAGACGAGGTGGCAAACGGCGCGATAGACTTCCTTGCGTTCATCTTTTGTCAGATTCAGCGCGTCGAAAACAAACTTATCCAGTTCGGCTCGATCCGGCAGTGGGTTTGGTTCTTGCTCTTCAATGGACACATACGATTTAGGGTCAATTCCACATTCTTCAAATATAGATTTAGATTCCCTGGTATACATAGTGCTATCGAACTGGTTTTTATAGTTTTTAAGAACAACAATTTTCTGGACAGTTTCAACTGTCAAAAAAAGTGCACCCTCACCCAGTCCAACCTGCCCAAACATTTCTTGAAAAAAAGCAAATAATGTAGAGTTAAAATAACTGCAATAGTTATCATCAATCTCTATTCCATACATTACCTTATCGAAAGGTAATCGCGTTTTGTTCCAAAAAATATCAAATTTAATATTGTATGATGATCTTATTACAAATGTTGAATTTACTATGCCTAATCCATACCAGTATTTTTTACCTTGGACACTGGGCACATTTTTCCAGTAAATACCATCTTTAGTCTTTTGCTTTTCCCCCCATTCAATATATTTAAGAGCATTGGTGTCTCGTAGCTGCGCTTTGCTTTGATTGCATACGAACAATTTCAGCTTTAAATTTTCAGGAATTACAAGAATACTTTTGCACTCACGAGGGCTTTTAATGACTGGTTTTAAATATTCCTTCTCAATTTTCCACTCGCGTATCCGATTATCGTCAAGATAGAAAAATTCATTTACACCAGTTTTTATACCAAACTTTACATCAGCAATATCACCAAGTTTTATGAGTTTGTCTTTACCCTTTCCCAAAATAGTAAAGAAAATATCCGGCGCTCGCAGATATTTGCCACCCCATTTGTCGCCTTCATATTTACCGGCATCAAGTTTTTTCCGGTCCTCACTTTCATATTCTGTACCGGCATCACTTAGTTCTTTTATTGCAATGGGATAAACGCGAAACACATCATTGGAGACAACTTGTTTTGCTTCTTCAATCGCAAATAAATTTTCGGTAAATATTGATTCATCAAACGGTTTCTTGAAGGCAACGAATTTTACCTGATGCTGCGGATCAACTTTTTTACGCGGCGCGTGGATAACTGAAATAATAGTGTTAATATCCGCCGCTTCAAAACTCCGCTTGGCATGATTATCAATTATTAATTCCACATGACAGCGATTAAGCAGAAATTCCTGCAACCATGTGCCATAACCAACGTCGAGCCAGGAATTGGAACAGATAAATGTATGAATGCCCCCTTGGTTGAGCAGGCGCAATGCCCTTATATAGAAATAAGTGTAAAGGTCGGACTGGGCGTTTATTTTCTTTTTAGGTGAAAATTCGCCTTGAAAATCAAGCCGCACCATTTCCTGCAAATATTCTTTATATTTCTTTTTATCCTTAACTTTCCCCAGCGGGTCGGCGATTTCCTCCTGCCGCACATAAGGCGGATTGCCGATGATAATATCGAATCCTTCTTTTTCCACAAATATTTCGGCAAATTCAATATTCCAGATGAGCGGTTTTTCTTTGCGGATGTTTGCTTTCTGCTCCTGAAGGTCTGCAATCTGTTCTTCCAGTTCAGCAATGCTTGATTTGTCAAAATCCAGCGACGACTGTTTCGGCTTTAATTCTTCAATTCCGGCAAGTAGGGCTGTCTCACTTCTTTTCTGATGTTTTAAAACAAATATTTTTTGTTGCTTTTCGGCAATTTCCGACTGTAGTATTTCTTCAAATATAGCCGATTCACGTTGTCTGATTTCCCAATCATCAACGGAGGATTTATTATAAAAATATTCCACTTTCAGGTTTTTAAGTTTGGTAACTTTATCCTTGATGCTTTTGCTGACATTTGCATGACCCGCAACAGGAAAAGCTTTATTACCTATACGCTGAACAAGTGAATCGCCCTGACGGATTTTGAATTCCAGGCTGGGTAAAATAGCCGCAGGCGATAGGCGCATGTCTTCCGGCGCATCCACGAAAAGCGAAAGCCACAGGCGCAACTGGCAAATCCAGACCGCCCATTCCTTGACTTCCACGCCGTAAAGGGATTGAGAGATAATTTGTTTTTTTCTTTCAAAGGTATCCGGTGCGGGGAAACGAAATTTTTCTCTGAGCTTTTGTTCGATTTCGTCCATAACCTGCATCATGCCGACCAAAAAAGCACCGGACCCGACCGCGGGATCGCAGATAACCAGACTTTCCAGTTTAGCCAGTATTTCTTTTGCTTCTTTCGGCGAAAAACTGCCGTCTTTCTGATCTTCCTCCGACGCACCTTCGCGGAAAAACAATTCGTAAAGATTAATCGCAGTAATCGGGAGGGTCAGGTTTTTCATCAGCCATTTGACGATGCTCAACCGGCACATCAAATCAACTTCGGTACGTGGCGTATAAACAGCGCCGTCAGCCTTGTTGACCAGGCGTTCAAAGATAATGCCTAAAAATTCCGGATTAAGCTGGAGTTCGGCATCATCAAGCGAACTTTCCTCTACTGTAAAGCTGTGCGAAAAAAGAAATGTAAAAAAACTTTCAATTTCTTTATCCGGTATAGACCAGCCTTTATCATCATATCCCGGCTTCTCCTTAAATAATCCGCCGTTAAGATATGGCGCAAGCCGTAGAGCGTCGTTTAATTCCTGGGGCAAATGTTTTCGCGGTGTAAATTTTTTATTAAGAGCCTCGAAAAATAAAATAGTTAGCCAGTCATCATAAAATTTATTATCAGCCTTGCTCTTTTGATAAGCATGAAAGAAACTTTGAATGAATTTTTCGTTATTGTCCATCCAGCGTCGTTTCTGAATGAAACCAAGAAATATGGTACGAATGGCAAACAGCAGGACAAAATCCCGCGCTTTTTCTTCATCTATTTTATTAACTTTCCTGACGGCCTGAACAAGGCTTCCATATTCGACAAAGAATTCTTTGTAAAAGAGATCGGTAACAGGGCCAACGGCAAAAGCTTCCTTAACAATTGCAAGGGATGTAAAATCATCGTCGCGGGCGGCAATGCGCTGTAAAAATGTTTTGTTTGTAAATTCATTGCTTACAAAATAAGTAAACCGTCGGAAATTTGACCATTGTCTCTTCTCACCAGTGTATTCGGGATAAACCAGCGAGAAACGGAAGTTGCTGTCTGCGTCGTAAAAGATAAAAATGCCTGCGGCATAGATTTGCTGTTCTTTGAGAATTTTTTTAGCTTTATCATACTGCGCTTTTTTACCGGAACGTTCCGTCAATGGATTTTTAGCGGCAAATGTGCAAACAATCAAGCGGTCGGAATTTGTAAATTTGATTTCGCCAAGCTTTTTAGCAGCAGTAAAGTTTTCGTCATTATAGATATGCAAGTCGTCTTTAGCTGGAGAAAACTGAGGGCTTTTCCTGCGGAAGAAATGAACAAATTTTTCAGGGTCAAAATCAGTAATTATGCTTTCCAGAATCGAACGCGCTTCGTTGGTCATTCCTTACCGTCTTTCTTATGAAATTTTGCTAGAATTTTCTTGCCTTTATCGGACAAACGGTATTTTTGAATACTGCTTGTAGGTTTATCCGGTATGGTCATAAGCAAAAGACCTTCCTCAATAAGCGGCTTTAAGACCTGGTTCCTGAACTTGGTCCTGTTCGTTCTCCCGGCAATCGCCATGAGATCAGTTATTGATTGATCTTCTATACACTTACGGAGTATTTCGACCTGGTCCCGACCTAGTCCCGACTTGGTCCCGACCTGGTCCCGACCTTCTGCCTCACTCTGGCCGCCAACAGCTTCAAATGCCATTTCCGGCTTGCGTCGGATTGTTACAACAAAGCCGTCTGTAAGAGCAAATTCAGGTTCCGGTAATCCAGCCCTGCGGCACTGTGCAATCATGTCACCTGTACCGGTACCCATACGCTCAATATATTTTGTCAGATAAAGCGATTCAGCCAGAAGCGGATTGCCGGGTATGGAACCGTGGGGATGCCTTAATTTCTCCAGAGTAAGCGAAGGCGGCAGGGACCCCGGATTCCAGACTTCCAGTCTGTCTGAAAAGAGCATGACCTGAACACTGCCGTTGCTGGTGTAATCGCGATGCGCCACTGCATTGACAACTGCTTCACTAATTACTTCCCGGGGCATTTCATAGGCCACCGGCACCTGAACGCTGTGCTCGCGCGTACCCACTGCCAGGTTTATTTTGGAGAGAACAAAGTCAACCGCCTGATCCGCCAATTCAAAAACCGTTCCTTTGTATACCTGATAGGATGGGATGGGTTTACTTACTTGCGTACCGTGAAAATGAGCGCATTTTACTTCTGAAGAAATCATAAATTTCTGAGGCGCTTTGCCGAATAAAAGTATTGCAGCATTCGTTGGCCGGCCCTTATTAAGCAAATTAAGATGCTCCAGCACTTGTTCAACGGCAGTCTCTTCCGCCAGAGGGAATGAGCGCGACCGGCGGGCCAATTCAACAAATCTTTTTATCTTTTCTGCGGATATATCATCAACCGTCGCGCCAGGACAAACGGCAGCATCAAAGGGGCCGACTCGAAGCAATTCCTTCACTGCCAGATAATCCACAAGACTGGCATAAACAGCCGTAATCAATTCTTCTATTTTTGAAAAACGCCTGCGGATAACTTGTTCGCCTGCCGCTTCAATGATTTGCTTCATTTTCGGATGACGATCTTCATCCGTCATTCCTTTGATAAATATAATGCGATATTTGCCCAGATTGGTTGCTTCATTGAATTCACGATGAGTCGGTGAAAAACCTGCTTTGTCCGGCATGCCGTATTGATTACCCAGAAGGGCCAGATAGATATTACAACCGCGAACTTCCTCAAGATAAACGGCATCAGCGCGGCGATCTTTTGCGGGTATATCTTCAAACAGAAATACATCGAAAAAGCGGCTAAGCAAGGCGTCGCCATGAATGTATGCTTTCAGCGCTTGACGTTCACCGATAAATTCTTTTTGTACGCCGCTAATAAAAATTCGCTGTTTCATTTTTGGTTCTCTATCGCAATGATAATATCTTTAGTCAGCTTCTTCTGACCGGCAATTGCTCTTTCCAGATAGTCCCGGCCAAGTTCTTTTTGCATTTGTTCAATTTCTTTTATGGTTTCGCGGATTCTATTTTCAGCACTTGAAAAATTGCTTATCCGGCGAAGAGAATATTCCGAGTGTGTGCCGTAATGCAGAATATCTTCCCGTAATATGCGGAGAAAATCTTTATAACGCATTAAGTCTTCCACATGAACATTATTAATTAGTGTATTGAGTTGGTTAAGCGCTTTTTGTTCAATGCTTTGTTCGTTACTGCCCCCAGGAATATGCTGTTTATAATTTCTGACTGTTTCATAAGCCTTCCAGAATTTATTACTAAGCGATAAACCTTTTTCTTTCGGAGCACAGGCGACTTTATCAAATACATCTTCAAAAGATTTTTGATCTGGCACTGCCTTGTCATCTGCATAAATAAGTTCAGTGACATAAAGCCTGCCTTTTTTGTAAAAGACCAATAGTTCATCTTCTTTAAATTGTTTGGCAACTTTAACGCGGGGCGGATAATTAGACAAATTGTTGACTATTTCCGGGTGGTCTTTTTTAATTTTTATAAACGCCTTAAGGGCTTTGTTGTAAAAGCTTTCTTCTTCAATTTCATCAGGATTCTGCTGAATGCGTTTATATAATCCGGCAGGCGTCGGCTCTTCATCAACGTCAAATATTTTGGCATCCTCACCAAGTGCGGAATGAATCAGGAACATTTTATTTTGTGCAATTTCACGCGATTTTACCAGTTCGGCACCTCTTTCCGTAGGGAAAAAGTTTACAATATAAAGTTCGCTAAATACTTTTTTGCTGATACGATTAATACGTCCCACACGTTGGATAACACGCACAGGATTCCATGGAATGTCATAATTAATAACCATACCGGCACGATTAAGATTAAAGCCTTCCGATATTTTGTCTGATGTCAGTAAAACATCAAATTGGTTTTCCTGGTCAGGTAAAGAAGCGTCAAAGTTTTTATTGATCTGCTCGATTTTTGCACCGGATAAATCACCGGCGATAACAAGCAATCTTTCTCCGAATTGTTTCGTTAAAGCTTTTTTCAAATATAGGACAGTATCCACGTATTCGGAAAATATAATAATCTTGCGTTGCGGTTCACCTTTTTCCGGTGTTTGCTTCAGTTGTTTTTTGACATTATCAATCAGACAGGCTGTTTTCGGATCATGCTTGACCAAATCCAATATGGCCAATTCTTTTAATATTTCGTCGAATAAATAAATATCTGATTGAATATCCGCTTCAAATTTTTCTCTTTCCTTGAAATCTTTCAGTTTGTAACGTTCATGATTTTTAGGATATTCGCCATTATTGATTTTTTCTTCATATTCACTAAGCTGTTTTTCAATTTCATCATCATCGGCTTCATATATCCGTTCAAGTAAAGCCCTATCCAAAATATATTCGCCTGTTTTATTGATAAAAGACTGTGCTGTGGTAGTAATATGCTTGAAGTTTTTGATGCTTTGCTCAAATGATCCAAAAGAACTCTCAAAACGTTTTACCAGAATGCGGCGCATAAAATCAAATAAGTTGCGCTGTTGTATATATTGCCGGTTTCCTTTCTCATCCAGTTTTTCTTTCTTTCCTTCTTTGTACTCAAACGGCCTGTAAATTGCACCTTTAAATCTACCGCCTTCTTCAAGATCGCCGAAATAATATTCAATAATCCGGCTGTAAAATTCGGATTGTTCTTTTGTTAATTCGTAAAACCATTCATTAGGATCGGCACATTTAGAAATCTGCGTGACTTCGTCTTTATAGTAAGGATTGCCTACCAAATCTAACCTGTTGCGCCGAATAGTTACCGGCTCTATTACGTTGCGAATCTGCTTGGCTAGATAACGTGAGCGTTGGGCAACTTTTTTCAGATCAATATTGTCTTCTTCAAAAAGGCCTTTGTAATTGTTTTGCGCTCTCTGCCGTTTTTTTTCATCTGTCGAATTCCAATACTTCTTAATATACCCTAAACGGTCAAATATACCTTTAAATCCTCTAAATTGATCTACTAAATTACTATCTAACGTTATAGATGATTGTTTAGGCATAATAAACAAGCTCAACAAGGAAAGAATATCTCCCGGACGATTATTGAAAGGTGTAGCTGTGAGCAATAATACTATTTTATTGCGACAAATATTTTTCAGTAAATCGTAATCTTTTGTATCTTGATTTCGGAAACGATGCGCTTCATCAACAATGATGACTTCTATATCGTCCAGTTTCTTTACGAAGTCACTTGTGTTTTCCAGATCGCCAAGAGAACGGACTTCCCAATCGGAAAGTTTGAATTGTTCAACGTATTTTTTCCAGCCGGAATTCAGATTTCTATCTCCGACCAGTCCCGGCGGACAAATGACTATGCCGCGTTTGTTGAGCTGTTTGGCAACGGCACAGGCAATAATTGTTTTACCCAAACCAACAACGTCAGCAATAATGACGCCGTTATAATTTTCAATTATATTGAGTGCCTGCTTTACCGCGTCAAGCTGATATTGATAGGGCTTGTAGTTGTTTTTTTCCATGATGGCGATAAGTGTATCGCTGACTTTTTTCTGATCAAAAGAATCCAGATATGTTTTTAATACAAGACAAAATGCTTCAAAAGGCGATACTTCTTTAATGAGTGTTTCTTTTTCTATTACATTAATCAATTTCTTTTTAGTTTCTTCACACTCTGTAATCTTGACCGCCTGGCTCCAAAGGTTATCAAAATACTCTTCCGCGTCCTTAAAACCATAATCACTGATTTCCACATTAAATTCATTCTGCGTGGAAAGCCCTGCTTTGGTCAAGTTACTGCTTCCAGTAATGAACAACTCATTCTTGCCGACCTGATCTTGTGCCAATTTAAAAATGTATAATTTTGCATGATTAGGTTCGTAAGTTTTGCGGATTATTAATTTGTCTGTTTTAATTAAATCAACAAAATATCTAACCTGCTGATAAAATTCTTCTGTATCGAATATTTCGTTGTTCAACGATTTTTTAATAGACTCGAAAAATTTGTATGTTTTTTCTTCATCCGATGATTGTTCATTTTCTGAAATTTCAATTAAATTAAGATTGTAGTGATCTACATTTAGACCAACTAGAATTTTGATGGATGCTTCAGGATTTTTTATGAGTGCTGAATAAAGTTCCCGAATACCGGAAAAATAAAAAAATCCAACGAGGAATTTAAGCTCTTCGCTTTTCGAGATTAACTCAACCAGACGTTTCTTAAGATCACTTTTTTTGTTGTTGGTGATAAAATTTGCCATGAGCTGGAATCGCTCCGAAGTTTATTGCCACGAATAATACAACTTTCAAAAAACATTGCAAGAATAAATTTAAATAATTTAAGAAGTTATGGACCCTGATAAGACATAGTGAATTGTGAATCGTGGATGGTGAATGGAAAACAACGAACGGAATGGTTTCAAACCGTATCCTACAACTTCGATCACTTTGCCGGCGCCGGCAAAGTGATCGAATAGATTATTCCCGGAACTATTACCGGTCGAGTCCAAAAGACTGAGACCGAACGCAGTATAAGAAAAAGCGGGAATAAAGTCCCGCACTACGAAAAAGAAAAGGGGTAGAGAACGGTTCAATCCCGATTTATCGGGATTGAACCCACCTTAGGAATGCGGGATTGAAGCAGCACAAAAAGAAAGATTCCTCACGCGCCTACGGCGGATTCGAAATAACAAATACTTCCTCTCCCGTCGCTTCGCGCCACCCTCTCCAAAGAGGGACATGAAGGACGAGATTGCCACGTCGCGCGAGGCGCTCCTCGCAATGACAGAGGAGGGATTGAACCCGCATTAGGGGTGCCCTTCGACAGGCTCAGGGACCGGTGGACATTAAACATTTGGGAGTTTATAGTTTTTATCGCGGAACAATCTGAGGCAGGCATTTGAGACAGAAGTATCGTAAAGAATTCCCTTGTTTTTATCTATTTCTTCCAGAGCCGCCTGAATGCCAAGGGACGGACGATAGGGACGGTGGGAAGCCATGGATTCCACGACATCGGAGACAGCCAGAATGCGGGCTTCGATGAGAATTTCATCCCCTTTAAGTTTTTTGGGATAGCCGGAACCGTCGATCCGTTCATGATGCTGGCAGACAACCTGTGCCAGGGGCCAGGGTGATTCAACGTTCTTTAACATTTCGTATCCGCTTAAAGAATGTTCTTTAATCAGGGAGAATTCGAGATCTGTCAGTTTGTTAGGCTTGGTCAATATTTCCGCAGGGACAGACATTTTACCTATGTCGTGGATCGAACATGCCATGCGGATTCCGTCGATTTTCTCCTGAGGCATTCCCATTTCTTCTGCAATCGCGCAGGCCAGGCTCGCGGACCGCAGCTGGTGACCGGCTGTATAGGGGTCCCTCGCCTCTACAGCGGATACCATGACCTGTATGGTTGTGCCAACCGACTTTTTGAGGATTTCGAGCGTTCGTTTAAGCTCTTCTTCCATTCTCCTGTGTTCGACAATTTTCTGTTCCAGCGCCTTGTTTACAATTTGATAATCTTCAGTCCGCTTTATTACCCGGTCTTCCAGTTCATGGTTTATTTTGCTTACATTTTCCCGTTCAATCTCCAACTGCTGTTTCATGAAAAAGTCACGCCGGGCATAGAATTCAATGGCATAACAAGCCATCATTCCCAGGGCGTTCGCGCCGATAAAGAAAAAATTACTGTTGATAAGAACAGGCACGGGGGTTGGATTTACCCAGATGGACACAATGTCGTACAGGATCACCTGCGACCATCCGGCAAGTGACGCCCAGATGAAGAACAGACGAATGAGGGTGTAACCCCACATAAAAACAAGTATCAGGCCGGCATAATAAAAATAACTCACCTGCGGCGGAGCAATAACGATCATGCCGATAATGCCCCCTCCCACCAGCAGATAGACAAACGCCATGACAGCCTGCATATATCTTTTGAAAAATCCGGTAAAAGATATAAATATAAATCCGCCAAGCGCGGGACCGATAATAAAGAAACGAATGAGCCATATGCTTAAAACCTGCTTCGGCATCAAAAGCCAGTCCAGAATGCCGAAAGCGGCATAAATCACCGCTCCCAGAACCACCAGAGTACGGACATGGGAAAGCGATGACTTATAGTAATTGTCTAAAAATGGTTCCTCGAGTGTTGAATCTTCGCCGGAATATTTAAGTGTCAGTGGATGCAGTTTCATTTAATACTTTATAATATTGTCTGTATCGATAGAAATATCATCCTTTGAAAAATATTTTATGAGAAATTGTTCATTAACGGATTATAATATTTCCTGTCAATAACCCCGCCGCGGTCTTCTTTAATGGCCTGCGGCAAAAAATTCATAATATCCTTTGCCGTAATTCCATCCATACCTTTTTTTGCCGCCGCCAGATCTCCGGCATAGCCGTGAAGAAATACGCCCTTGCGCGCCGCCTCGTCAGGCTTTAATCCCATTCCGTACATTGCCGCGATACAGCCGGTAAGAACATCACCGGAACCGGCTGTTGCCATTCCCGCGTTGCCGCTTAAATTGATATAAACGCTGCCGTCAGTAGTCCCGATAAGTGTGTGCGGGCCTTTTAAAATAATGGTAGCTTTGAGTTTTTCCACCGTTTCGAGCAGAACCGCAATTTTACTGGCGTTGATTTCGGCGGCGGATTTACCGGTAAGCCTCGCCATTTCACCCATATGAGGAGTGAGAATCGTTGCGGCTTTACGGCTGCGTAATATTTCCGGATTTTGCGCAACAGCGGTCAGGCCGTCACCGTCAATAATGAGAGGCACTTTGATTGCCGCTGTAAGTTCCTGAACAAGTTTTACTGTTTCTTCGTGCAGGGAAAGTCCCGGACCGATAACGACCATATCAACTTTTGCCGCAGCCTCCAGCAATGCTTTTTTATTTTTCAGGGCAATGCTGCCTGCATCGGTTTGGGCCTGCGGCAGATAGACTATCTCTCTGCCTTTTTTGGCAATAACAGGAATAATGCCTTCGGGCGCGGCAAGCCGGGAGTAACCGCCGCCAGATTTTAAAAAGGACATGGACGCGAAATACGGAGCGCCGTAATAATTAGCCGCTCCCGCGATAAAAAGAATATCGCCCGTCGATCCTTTATAAGCTTCGGCAGGTCTTGCGGGCAATGCTATATAATCATTGGTTTCGATTTTGATATCGCTTTTTCCGGTAAGCGATGGAGGAAAAGAAATGTGGCTGACAAATAATTCTCCGCCGAGTTCATATCCGGGGTAAAGCATGTTGCCGATTTTAGGCAAACCGAAAGTAACCGTGTAATCGGCTTTTACAGCCGCTCCCATTACTTCGCCCGTATTGCCGTTAACGCCAGAGGGAATATCGAGAGATAAAACTTTCTTACCGCTTTTGTTGATCAGAGCAATTATTTCAGCGGTCAACCCGGCAACAGGACGGTCAAGGCCGGTGCCGAGAATCGCGTCAATTATCGCGTCACAATGAGCTAAATCTTTTTTAGCCATTGCCGCGTTTTCCAGCTTAATCATTTCTACAGGCAGGCGGGTGATTATTTCAAAATTGGTTTTTGCCGCTCCCTTAAATTTGGCGCTGTCGCCAGACAAAAATACTTTTACATGGTCCCCTGCGGAATGAATCAAACGGGCAACCACCAGACCATCACCGCCGTTATTCCCGGAACCGCAAAATATTACAAATTTCCTGCCGCTTAAGCCGATTTTATTTTGCAGCACACTTACCGAGGCAAGCCCCGCATTCTCCATCAGGATTTCTTCGGGTATAGCTAAATTATCGATGGCATAGCGATCCATGGAACGCATTTCATCGGCACCGGCTATTTTCATGATCGCCCCCCCGCAAGTATCGAACAGCTTTATAAACTATTTTCAAATATGAGCGGAAATAATACTTTCATATTTTTTAACGGAACAACACTATATTTATAGAATAATTCCGCCAGGATGACAATTAAAAAATCAGCTTATTTTCAAAACTTTAGCGCCGCGTATTTTGCCTTCTTTGAGTTCGATAAGAGCGCGGTTGACGTCTTCAAACGCATATTCTTCCACTTCCGGCATTATTGGTATTTGAGCGGCCAGGGCCAGAAACTCGCTGATATCACTTCGTGTTACATTAGCGACACTTTTTATTTCTTTTTCCATCCATAGATGACGGCTGTAGTCCAGCCTGAGGAGATAATCTTTATCCGTTTCTTCTTTGCGTATAGCGTTGATAACCAGTCTTCCGGCCGGTTCCAGATTTTTTAAGGCTTCCACGACCGGTTTCCACACAGGCGTCGTATCGATAATGGCATGGAGCTTTCGGGGCGATTCATCGACTGCGTCTCCGGCCCATACCGCGCCCAGCTCACGGGCAAATTTTTGTTCAGCTTTATTGCGGGCAAAAACGAATATTCCGGTGCGGGGATAGCGGTAACGAACCATTTTTAAAACAAGATGGGCTGATGCGCCGAACCCTGTCAGCCCCAAACGCTGTCCGTCAATTAAATTTGCCAGACGCAGGGAGCGGTATCCTATGGCTCCGGCGCACAACAGCGGCGCGGCCTGAACATCGGAAAAAATATCAGGAAGGGGAAAAGCGAAGTTCTCATTTATCTTCAAATAGCGGGCATAGCCGCCGTGAACGTCCCTGCCTGTCGCTTTAAAATCAGGGCAGAGGTTTTCGTTTCCGGAAAGACAGGCAGGGCAATGTCCGCAGGCGGTATTAATCCAACCGATTCCAACCCGTTCACCAATGGCAAATTTCCGCGCAAGCCTTCCGCGTCCGGAAACTGTGCCTACCGCCTGATGCCCCAATATAACCGGCAGTTGGGGCGGAGGAGTCCTTCCTTCTATTTCGTCCAGTTCCGTATGACAAACACCGCAGGCGGATATTTTAACCAGAATTTCCCCGTCCCCGGCTACAGGCTCAGGCAATTCAACCATTTTCAACGGCTGTCTGGTTTTTGTTATATCTGTTATCTTCTCTAATATTGCCGCTTTCATTTTAAAGAAGCAGGAAATTCCAACGGCACATCAACCGGCTTAATATATTTTTTGACTAACTCCTGGGTCGCGTTCATCTTGAGTTTATCAAATAAAAATGAAAACTGTTTTTCCAGTTCCATACCGATTTTATTGAGAGTGTCTTCCGGTAACTGCCACATGTCCAGTTTGAAGGGACCGAATCCTTTTTTACGGGTTTTATAAATAAACTGTTCTTCCGTATCTTTTTCCTTCCATTCGGATTTAAATTCAGTCTTCATGTATTCATACATTTTTTCTTTTAAATCTCCGGGGAAATTTGAACTGTCGTAAATAATATTCTGGAAACCGGTGGCCAGATGGATTTCGGCTGTGCTTACTGCCGGGAATCTGTCAAAGGCTTCATCGGGAAGAGTGGACGCTCCGTGCTGGACTGCTCCGGCAAGACCATATTGGGAACGCGACAAAGCGGACAACTTTTCCAAAACATCAAAATCAATTTTGACTTTAGCCACACTGCCGTCCGCCAGCGGAACGCCTCCGTGCGTTGTTCCCGTCTGAACGCTGATTTTGCTTATTCCCTTAAGCGATTCACCCTGTTTTTTGAGTTCTTCCAGGTAGCCGTCCATATAGGCCTGCAGTTCTTCCACCGTGCTGTTTTTCCCGCCGACTTCGCCTATCTCGCCGCCGACGGATATGGTAACGCCTTCAGGCTCCAGATCGCGTATCATGGTTGTGAGTTCCGCCGCCAGGCTGTAGTTTGTTTTTTGCTGTTCTTTTACGCTTGCCTTCGTCAAATCCACCAGCGTGGAGGTGTCTATATCAATATTATAGAATCCGGCTTCAATGGCTTCCCAGATTAAATTTTTTACCGTCTGAGTTTCCTTTGCGGAATCGGCGGCAAATTTTTTCGCATTTATCTGAAAATGATCTCCCTGCAAAAAAACAGGTCCGCGATAACCGGTTTTAATAGCGGCGGCGATCACTGAACAGGCATATTCAACAGGCCGCTGCATGGTATAGTCAACTTCCGAACGGGCAATTTCGAAAAGTACCGGGCCAACCTTCCCTTTTATTGACGCGCGGAAAACAGCCTGGGCGGCATTATAGGTTATTCCTCTGATATTAATCGCCGGAACAGTAAAACCTTTTATTTCCTCACGTCCCATTGCCTCATAAAGAGTCTGTATTGAAGCGGATACAATTCCCAAAGCGGCGCCCGCGCGCCGGATCATCCAGCGGGCGGCAAACTGCGTGGTCTTATCGGGACTGAATACCGCCGTGTAAATCAAATTATCAATAAGCCCGTCCTGTAATCCGGATTCGTCAAGAACGCGGACATCATTGCCATCTATTTCTATAATCTTCTCAAATCCTTTTTGTAATTCATTTTTGTCTTTGTAAATCATAATTACTCCTTACA
>Ga0153915_10000381_pt1 | contig 40688 bp, 30 predicted proteins | sample Opewatmetagenome_2_FD_107003 | JGI IMG/M metagenome (GOLD analysis project Ga0153915, IMG submission 107003) | Freshwater wetland microbial communities from Ohio, USA - Open water 3 Core 3 Depth 3 metaG | ecosystem: Environmental > Aquatic > Freshwater > Wetlands | place: USA: Ohio, Lake Erie...
CTCCACCTCTTCCCATTCCGAACAGAGAAGTTAAGCCCAACCACGCCGATGGTACTGCGCAAGTGGGAGAGTAGGTAGTCGCCGTCTTTTGGCAAGGCCCCGTTGCAACACGCAGCGGGGCCTCGCTCTTTGATGGCAGGGAAGACTCCGATGAAACATCATGGCCTGGGAGTCGGTGACAAAAATGCTACTAATGAATCACCCTTTACTCCATAGCCGTAGTGTCTTTTTCAAAACAACTGGTGTTGCTTTTTGTATGATTTAACTTCGTAGTACATTAATAGTTTAGTTGCAAGAAACTGCATAAGTGAGATGACAGCAGAACAACAGATCAGTAACATGACTAAAATCGGTTTTTCAATCTGATTGGTCGAAATAATCAGTTGGTCTAAAATTGGTGATATGTGGATGTTGAATACAATGTAGAAAGAAGAGAGCAGCGAAAATAGTCCAATCATGACAGCAGTAAATAAAGAGACACGGAAAATTTCGAAATCAATGCTCTCTGAATGAGTCTTTTTGCGGATTATCTTGGTTACCCAATGATGACCAGCTAACATTCCCACAAAAATTATCAGGATGGGTATGCCCATCAGAAGGGTATGGCATAAAAACGAATAAATCAGGAAATAAAAAATGAGTATTGATACAGGAATTTCATCAATGTTAATCTGAACAAGTTTACGAAATAACGAAATAAAAGAAATGCCAATAAAAAAACAGGCAAGTGCAATTAATAAGCATAAAATCATATCCAGATTAAAAATATAAGGCCCCCACCAGCCTGCGATACAAAAGAAAACGGGTATGGCAAACCTGATGCAATTGATAAAAACAGAATCCAGAAACGTTAATAGTTTCGTGGGTGAGGTCATCTTGTTTTTTGGTTGGATGATGTTTATAAAGTGTAAACTTAATCATACTTGTTTGGAAAATCAAAAAATAGTGAGCGTTTTTTATATAAAAATGATTTTCCAAAATTTCTGGCTACCTTTGTGTTCTGACGATGTCGTATGAAACGAGCATGCATGTAAAAGCGCCCAAGCGTGGTATAATTAGGGCATGCGGCGTTCCATCTGGCCTTAAACAAAAAATATTATCAGATGAAAGAGCTTGTATCAATGATGTGTCAAGATAGAGGGAATTTGATGCGGCGTTGCTCTGTCCTTAAACGAAAAAATCAGTAGAAAATGAGAAAATGGCATTTTGAAACACTTCAGGTGCATGCGGGTTATAATCCTGATAAGACAAAATCCAGGGCTGTACCAATCTATCCGACAACTGCCTATGTTTTTGATAGTTCGCAACATGGTGCCGACCTATTTAACCTGGATTTCAAAGAAGGTGTTTCGCCCTATATATATACCCGTCTGAATAATCCAACCAACAGCGTTTTTGAACAACGCATGGCAGCACTGGAAGGTGGTGTGGCTGCTGTTGCTACGGCTTCAGGTCATTCTGCCCAGATGCTGACTATCATGAACCTAATGAAAGCCGGAGATAATTTTGTGACAAGTCCCTACCTGTATGGTGGTACATACAATCAGTTTTTTGTATCCTTCAGAGATCTGGGCATCGAAGTCCGCAAAGCCCATGATGATACGGCTGATGAAATGGAAAAACTGATTGATAACAATACAAAGGCGCTTTATACTGAAAATATTGGTAACCCGAAATTTAATGTGCCTGATTTTGAGAAGATTACTGATCTAGCACGAAAGTATGACATCCCCCTGATTGTGGATAATACATTTGCCTGTGGTGGCTATTTGTGCAAACCCATAGATTATGGTGCCAATATTGTTGTTGAAAGTGCCACAAAATGGATTGGTGGTCACGGTAGCTGTATGGGAGGCATCATTATTGATGGTGGTAATTACAATTGGGGAAATGGAAAGTTTCCCAAGTATTGTGAGCCATCTGAAAGTTATCATGGTTTGAACTTCTGGGAAAAATTCGGTCCTGCTGCCTTTGCCATGCGTTGTGTGGCAGAGAATATGCGTGATATGGGCCCCTGTATAAGTCCATTCAATAGCTGGCAGCTTATTCAGGGTTTGGAAACCTTGTCCGTCAGAGTGCATAAGATTTGCGAGAATGCCATGGCCATTGCCCGTTGGCTGGATCAACATCCAAATGTGCATGAAGTATGTTATCTGGGTCTGGAAAACAATCCCTATAATGAGTTGGCAAAAAAATACCTAAGCAATGGATTTGGATGTGTTTTGACATTCAGAGTGAAAGGTGGTTATGCGAAAACGGTGGAATTTGTTGAACGTTTGCAGCTCATTTCTCATGTGTCCAACATAGGTGATGTACGAACATTGGTAACACACCCCGCATCAACAACACATCGTCAGCTTGATGAGAAAGACCAGATAGCCAGTGGTGTATATCCTGATATGCTACGTTTGTCAGTGGGTCTTGAGCACATCGATGATATAAAAGATGACATCGATCAGGCTTTTACTTCGCTTTAACATGAATTATTTACCCAAGAGCCACCAGATAAAGAACGTGGTTCATTATCAGTAATTAGTATGCCTGTCAATCTGCCTGGTCAACTACCTGCCATTGAGCTTCTTAAAAAAGAAAACATCTTTGTTATGGATTCGGGACGTGCCTCTGCTCAGGATATCCGCCCTTTAAAGATTGTTATACTCAATCTGATGCCTTTGAAGATCATCACTGAGACAGACCTGATCCGTTTGCTTTCAAATACGCCCTTGCAGCTTGAGCTTGATTTTATGAAAATCAAGAATCATACCTCGAAAAATACCCCTGTTGAACATATGAAAGCTTTTTACAAGACCTTTCATAGTATTCAGAATCAAACCTATGATGGTATGATTATTACGGGAGCCCCTGTTGAACAACTTGAATTTGAGGATGTTACCTATTGGTGTGAGCTAAAGGAAATAGTTGATTGGGCCAGAACACATGTTACTTCAACCATGTATATTTGCTGGGCAGCTCAGGCTGGTTTGTATCACAGTTATGGCATTCCAAAGTATAAACTTGACAAAAAAATGTTTGGTGTGTTCAGGCATACCATCAACGATCCTCACAACCGAATATTCAGGGGCTTCGATGATGTTTATTATGTACCGCACAGCCGTCACACGGAGATTCGACGTGAAGACATTGAAAAGGTGCCGGCATTAACCATTTTATCAGAATCGAATGTTTCAGGCGTATATATGGTCATGGCCAGAAACGGCAGAGAGTTTTACATCACCGGCCATTCAGAATATTCACCAAATACGCTTGATACAGAGTACAAACGTGATCTGGCCAAAGGTTTGCCAATAGACATGCCGGTTGATTATTATGTAGACGATAATCCGGATAATATACCACTGGTTCGCTGGAGAGGTCATGCCAACCTGCTTTTTACCAATTGGCTGAACTACTTTGTATATCAGGAAACGCCGTACGATATTACACAGATTCATTAATCCAATTGCGTGTTAAAGTGTGGCTCATCGATATCCGACGGGGGAGCACTTGTTTCTATTTATGGCAAAACAACGCAACATTGAATTGCTGGCGCCTGCCAGAAACGCCGCTTGTGCTATTGAGGCGATAGTGCATGGTGCTGATGCTGTCTACATCGGTGCCCCGAAATTTGGTGCCAGATCAGCCGCTGGAAACAGCTTGACTGATATTGCCAGGGTTGTTGAATTTGCCCACCTCTATCATGTTAAGGTATATGTTACGCTGAATGTACTTATTCATGACGAGGAATTGGCTGAAGTGGAAAAGCTGATTCATGCGTTATGGCGTATTGGTATTGACGCCCTGATTGTCCAGGATATGGGCATTACGCGATTGAATCTGCCGCCGATACCTTTGCATGCCAGTACTCAGACAAACAACCGGACAGCAGAAAAAGTCCGTTTTCTGGAAGAAGCCGGTTTTCGTCAGATAGTGCTGGCCAGAGAATTATCTTTGGAACAGATTCAGCATATTGCTTCCGAAACGACGGTTTCCCTGGAATGTTTCGTTCATGGTGCTTTATGTGTTAGTTACAGTGGGCAGTGTTACCTGAGTCATGCCATGTGCGGACGAAGTGCCAATCGGGGAGAGTGTGCCCAATGGTGCAGACTGCCTTATGATCTGGAAGATGCGGACGGTCATGTTTTGATTAAAAAGAAGCACTTGCTTTCTTTAAAAGACCTCAACCTGACAGATTACCTGGAGGCATTGATTGATGCCGGAATCTCCTCTTTCAAAATTGAGGGAAGATTGAAAGATGTCGATTATGTCAGGAATATCACTGCCTGGTATAATCAGCAATTGAACCAACTTATCAGCAGGCGTTTTGATTTGAAACGGCCTTCATTGGGCATCAGCCGAATTGGTTTTATTCCGGATCCTGTAAAAAGTTTCAACAGGGGCTTCACTACCTATTTTTTACAGCAACGATCAATCATGAGCAATCCCGATACGCCCAAATCAGTGGGAGAAACGGTTGGCGTTGTGAATCAGGTATTTAAAGACCACTTATTGATTGCCGGGAATACGTCTTTGTCAAATGGTGATGGATTGAGCTATTTTAACCAGTCGTCCACATTTGATGGATTCAGGGTAAACAGGATTGAAGGTGCTGCCGTGTATCCGGCCCGAATGCCAGACCTGAAACCTGGAACTGTATTGTACAGGACGTCTGACCACTCGTTTGAACGCTTGCAGGATAAAACACCGGCTGTCAGGGTAATACCTGTTTCTATTGAATGTCATGAGACCTCTGTTGGCTTTTTTGCCGTCATGGAAGATACAAATGGTCATCGGGCGATGGTTCACATGGAACAACGTAAGCAAAAAGCTCAAAAGCCACAAAAAGGTCTGGTAGCAAGTGAATTGTCTAAACTTGGAAATAGCCGGTATGAGGTGGTTACTTGTCAGTTGGATTGGTCTGAAGAGTGGTTTGTTCCTGCATCAAGATGGGCTGGTCTTCGAAGACAATTATGTGACAGGATGGACAGAGTCCTTAGGTTAGCCTATAAAAGGGAAACAATTCCATTCTGTCAGACAACACATCCGTATCCTGAACAGGAAGTGAACTATTTGGGTAATGTGCTGAACAGACAATCGAATGCATTTTACCGGAATCATGGCACTCTGGTTACAGAACTATCCCCTGAACATAACAATTCTGTCCGATATTCAAAGCAGACAGCCCTTATGACCAGTAAGTATTGCCTTCGGTATGAGTTGGGGGCCTGTCCGAAACAGGGAATACAAGTCAGATTACTTAAGGAGCCTTTGTATCTCGTTCATAACGAAAAGCGTTTTCAGGTAAGCTTTGACTGTAAAGCGTGTGAAATGAAACTCTTTTCAACATCAGCTAATCAAGGGTGATAGAGCGATTTTGTCAACAGTGCCTGAGCATCTTTGTTGTAAATCATTTCAGGTAATTGTACGGATTGATTTTTATCCATATACGCTTCAATGATGCGATAACCGGTCCATGTGATGGCTCTTCCAGGAGAATTATCCGGGAAAAAAGCTGTTTTTGGTGCATCTTCCAGGTATTTGGCAATAATCAGCCGATCGGTGGAATATAGATGTTGCATGCGCATGAGGCCCTCCCACATGGCTTTTTCGTTATCAGTGCACCATTTCAGTTGTTCAGTTGTTAAGGCAAAGATGTTTTCGAGTGGCTCATCGGGCAGGATGACTTTCAACAGATACATAAGTTTTCCTTCATACAACATGTAATCCAGTAATCGTTCCTGTGCAATCAGTTTCTCTGGTGTCAGTTCAGAACGAATCCATCCTATCATATAGTCAGATATGATTTTTTCCGGATACATACGTTGCGACTGATAGGGTTCAAACAGTATGCTGTACATGGGATGATCAGTGCCCAGGTATTTGTCAAGACTGGCCGATAACATGCCTGGAGCTGAAACAATGGATTCGCCGTAGCCGGAAATATGCATATAAACAGTTGGAATGGGTATGTCCGGAAAGAAATACGTAAGGCGGTGAAAGGCCCAGGTCAAGGACTTCTCAATGGGTTTGCTATCAAGGAAAGTCTGTTCACAGCTGTCGTATAAACTGGCAATATCAGGATCAGAATGGAAAATAGTGTAAAAATCCTGGTAGTTCTCACTGCCTGGCTCGCCGATTTCCATGATGCTTATAGCATACAGATATAAAAAGGCAGAGTCCATGGATTTTTCTTCTGTTTGAAAATCCTGATCAAAGCGATTGATGGTTATCTTTTTATCGGGTCTACCAGGTACATCCAAACGGTTTTCCTTGCAAGATGCCAGAAGCACCAGGCAGCACAAACAGAAAGCGTATGAGCGTTTCATGTGGCGGTTATTTTATCGCAAATATACGTATTGTTCGTACGTATGCAAAAAAGAGACTGTATCACTTCACTTTTTGATACAGCCTCTTTTATAATTTGACAAGCAGGGGTCTATTTCTTGGAATCCAACTGTTCCTTCAGAGCAGCCAATGCATCGATGTCACCAAGGGTGGTTTTTTCCATCTTCGATTGGGCGGGAGCTTCCGTTTCTTCCTTCTTGGCTGTCTTTTTTGTTCCGGCAGCTTTTTTTGATGCGGCCTTTGCTTCCACTTTAGCTTCATCTTCGTGGATGCGGCTGTGTGAAAGGATGATGCGTTTGGCATCCTTGTTGAATTCAATTACCTTAAAAGCGATTTTCTCGTCAGCCTGAGCGGTTGTTCCGTCTTCCTTAACCAAATGTTTCGGAGTGGCAAATCCTTCAACGCCATAAGGCAGAGAAATTACAGCACCCTTATCCATTACATCGATGATGGTACCTTCGTGGATACTGTCAACGGTGAAAATGTTTTCAAAAACATCCCATGGATTTTCTTCCAGTTGTTTGTGCCCCAGACTTAAACGACGGTTGTCCTTGTCAATTTCAAGTACAACAACGTCAATGGTGGTACCAAGCTGTGTGAATTCACTCGGGTGTTTGATTTTTCTGGTCCAGCTCAGGTCACTGATGTGGATTAAACCGTCTACACCTTCTTCAATTTCAACAAATACACCGAAATTGGTAAAGTTGCGAACCTTGGCGGTATGGCGGCTGCCAACAGCGTATTTGGTTTCAATGTTGGCCCATGGGTCTTCTTTCAGTTGCTTGATACCTAATGACATTTTGCGTTCGTCGCGGTCAAGGGTCAGGATGACTGCTTCCACTGTGTCGCCAACCTTCATAAAATCCTGAGCACTGCGCAGGTGTTGTGACCAGCTCATTTCGGAAACATGGATCAATCCTTCCACTCCTGTGGCAATTTCGATGAAAGCACCGTAATCGGCCATTACAACAACGCGGCCACTGACTTTGTCGCCTACTTTGAGGTTGGCATCGAGTGCATCCCACGGGTGCGGGGTGAGCTGTTTCAAACCGAGGGCGATACGTTTCTTGTCGTCATCAAAGTCCAGAATAACCACATTAAGTTTCTGGTCGAGTTCAACCACTTCTTTCGGATCGCTGACGCGGCCCCAGCTGAGGTCGGTGATGTGGATAAGCCCGTCTACGCCACCAAGGTCAATGAACACGCCGTAGGAAGTAATGTTCTTGACAGTACCTTCAAGTACCTGACCTTTTTCGAGCTTGGCGATGATTTCTTTCTTTTGCTGTTCCAGTTCGGCTTCGATGAGCGCTTTGTGTGAAACAACGACATTCTTGAATTCCTGATTGATCTTGACAACCTTGAATTCCATGGTTTTGCCGACGAATACGTCATAGTCACGGATGGGTTTTACATCAATCTGGGAACCGGGCAAAAAGGCTTCGATGCCGAACACGTCGACGATCATGCCACCTTTGGTGCGACATTTTACAAAACCCTTAATGATTTCGTCTTTTTCGAGAGCAGCGTTTACGCGATCCCAACTGCGGGTAGCACGTGCTTTCTTGTGAGAAAGGATCAACTGACCCTTTTTATCTTCTTGATTTTCTACGTATACTTCTACTTTGTCCCCGATTTTCAGGTCGGGGTCGTAACGGAATTCGTTCATCGAGACAATGCCGTCTGATTTAAAGCCAATGTTGACCACCACTTCACGTTTGTTCATGGAAATGACGGTGCCTTCGACAACCTCTTTATCTTTCACGGTATTAAGGGTGTTGTCATAGGCTTTTTCCAGGTCTTCTTTAGACATGGATCCGTATGATTCGCCTTTTTCAAAAGCGTCCCAGTCAAATTCTTCGCTGATGACGGTTTTTTTGGCTTCTTTTTTTACAGCTGGTGCTTTTTCGGCAGGAGCTTCTTCAACTACAGCTTCGGCCACCGTTTCAGCTGAGGTTTCTTCAACAGCCGTTTCCTGTACCGTTTCCGTTTCTTCAGCGGTTACTTCCCGGACTGTCTCTTCTGCAGGTGTTGCCTGAACATTTTCTTCTGCAGGTGTTAATTGATTGTTTTCTTCCATGTTTTTAAAGACTAACGAAAATAATTAATAAATTGGACATTATGTTGATTCGAAAATCGGCCGCAAAGTTAGTAAAAAAATACCAGATAACTCAACGTTTTTTTCGACAGATAAGCGTATTTTTGTTTGAAAAACACCGGATTACCATGAAAACGCATCTGAAATACCTGCTTTTTATACTGCCGTTCATGTTCGGTTCCTGTAAAACGATGCAACCCTATTATATGGATATCCTTCGTCCGGGCTTTGTGGTTTCACCAATCGGAGAACAAGGTGTGCTGATTGTGGATAACGCCGGATTGCAACCTGCTGATTTCGGACATGTGTTTGAGGGCATTTATAAAACAAAAGCCGATACATTTTTTGATGTATCCTATGAAACTTCATCAGCCAAAACAGCTATGTTGCACTATCTGGCAGATAAGCTGGAGGGGGAAGGCTTTTATGATTCGGTCAGTGTTGCACCTGACGAGTGGGGTATTGCCACAAAAAGAGGATCTATGGGATTCTTAAGAACTGATGCCCTGAATGATGAGCAACGGCGGACTCTCAGGAATTTAACGCAACTGCCGGTTTGGATAAGTTTGGATAAGTTTATGATAAATACTGAAACAATCATGAAATCCCTCGGAGACATGTATATTACCACACGGGATGTCGTTGTTCGAACAGTTTGGAGGGTATTTGATGCAGAAGCGGATACGACTATGCTGGTTTTTCAGCACAATGATACCTTGTATTGGGACAGAATCGGAGGGACAGCCAGTCAGGCAGCGAAGGGGATGCCTGGCTTCATTTCGACATTGCCGGAAATTGCCGATTACGTAGCGACCGAAGTATATCGGATTTTTACCCCGTTTTGGGAGCCGGTTGACCGGGTTTATTTTGTCACAGGGAGCTACCGGATGAATTTGGCCTATGATTGTGTACGTAATGATAACTGGGATGGTGCCGCCTCTTTATGGCAGGAAGAGTATGAAAAGGGATTTGGTCGTAGCGTTTACAGGGCCGCCATGAATATGATGCTGTATTTTGAGCGTGCAGGCAATCCATTGGCAGCACTGGAATGGTGTGATTTGGCTCAGGCATCGTTCAACCAGTCTTTTTTCAGACCTAAGAATCTTGAAATCAGGATATTGAATGCCTGGAAAACATCACTTGTCGTGCGTGTCAGTGAAATGAACAGGCTGACTCTTTACTTTAATGGGAAATTAGATTGATTTTTTGTACTTTTGACTCCGTTAAATACTACTATATGAAGAAAGAACCCCTGGTCCATACGCTTGAATATGCTTTCAGAAAATCTCTGGACAAGCTAAAGGACAGAGAATCGTCTGCTGCAATCGTGGATTTGTTTTTGTTTCCTAATCCTGAATCCGGTGACTTTACGATTTTTGACGACGAGGACAATGTGCTTGTCAAACTATCTGTTCCTGATTGGGAGGAGCAAGCAGATCGTTTTGACTCAGATACTATTCTGAAGGAATGTGAGGATTTATTAAAAGATATCGCTCATAAAATTAAAGAGGAGGGTCTGTTTGAAGAATTAAATATTCTGAAACCATTTTCCGTGCTGATGGTGGATGAAGAGATGGAAGTTTTGTCAGAATTGTTGACCATTGATGAAGAACAGTTGTTGCTGAATGATGATTTTCTCAAACATATGGATGAGGAACTGGATGGTTTCTACAATCAATTGATGTCAGATAATTAATTTGCACGCAGGCGCTTTGTTTTTTAAAAAAACTGATTAATTTTGCGCCCGCTAAGGTGACTGGAATAACACGGAATCATCGTGTTATCCAATAGTCTGGTAATTGCCGAAATAGCTCAGTTGGTAGAGCAACGCATTCGTAATGCGTAGGTCGCCGGTTCAAGTCCGGCTTTCGGCTCACAAGGAAACGTCGGTGGTTGCGGCATTTTTTTATGATTTCATTCGTCTAAGCCGGTTTCTTATTTTCAGAGCATACTTACGGAGGAAAGGGAAATACTTGCCGCTTTTGATGTTGTAAATAATGGATTCGGCCTTGAAAATCATTTCAAAATTTTCCGTGCACAAGACAGGTTTTTTAGTCATACGGTTGATGTCAAGGGCTTGATCCATTGAACTCTCGATGAAGAGTTTGTATTCTATGGACTTATATTCGGAAGCCTTGAATTCTGCATGATTGCCGGCTCTGATCCTGGCTTCCTTGTCAGGCAGGTCGAGCATGACAAGCTTGTTGTATTTGACACCGTTTTTTTTCAGCCAGGATTCTGTTTCCGGCCTGTACTTTTCCAAACGGGAGGTGACAATGGTTCCTATCTTGCTTCCCGGAACAAACAATGGTGGTGCGTTCAGGATGAAATCGCGGTATAGCGGTCCGTCGTCGTTTTGCTCAGGTGTGGGGTCTACACACAGTACGCCATCAATATCGAAACAGGATTTTTCCAGATCGGTATGATTGAGAATGTTCCACTGAAAATACCTTGGAAGCGGTACTGTCTCAAAAAAATAATCCACCTGGTTTTCTTTTCCAGACACCATATAAATGACACAAAAGCTGAAATCAAACTCGCCGGGCGCGTTTTTCAGGCTCTCCTTGCATTTTTCCAGTGCTGATCCGGATGAAATACTGTCATCAACCACCAGTATTTTTTTAAAATTCCTGCTGTCGAAAAACTGCCCCCTGGCTCCGGCTTTATAAATATGACCATTCAAAAAAGAGTGAATATCGGTGTAAGGTCTGTTCAGGTACAAAGCCAGCAAGTTGGCTGGTAACATGCCGCTTCTTGGTATGCCAACAATCAGGTCAAAATCCCGCGGGATGATATGCAGCCGCTTCAGGATAATCTGATTCATGTCAGAGATGGTTCTGTAGTACATATCAGGGCGTATTTAGTGTTTCATATATATGGGTACAAATGTTCTTTACATTGTTCTCCCAGCTGTGAGATTGGGCAAACGTCCTGCGTTCTTTTGCTGAACGGGCATCCGTTTCTGTCAGGGCTTTTTCAAGAGCGGCCTGATAATCCTTCAGATTGGAACAAAGATGTACATATTCTTTGAATAGCACCATCGTATCCGTTTTAGTGGCAATCACCGGTTTGCCCATGGCCAAGTATTCATCCACTTTCCTTGGGTAATTCCCAATGGTTATTTCGTTGATTTTCTGAGGATTAATGCATACGTCAAAAGCGTTCATGTAAATAGCTACCTTGGTTTTGGGAATGCTGCCTGGAAAATAAACATTCGGGAGTGAATGTAAAGCATGCGCCCGAAAAACAGGATCTTCCTTTCCGATCATGACAAACGAATAGCTAGGTTTACTTTTAGCAAGTTCAAACAACAGATCGGGATCGAGCCTCAGACTGGTGATGTCACCGATATAGCCAACAACCGGTTTAGGAATGGTACTGAAAATGTCAGGTGTTTCATTCGCCATTGATGGATTGTAGGCGGATAAATCCAATCCCTGCCCTACGTTATGTGAATTTTCATTGAATTGACGTGCAAATGCCGCCAATTGGGGTGAATTGCAGACAACCAGATCGCTTTTCTGGATCAACAGAGGTTCCAGTCGACCGGCATGTTTTCTCCAGTAGGCGAAGGGCTGCAGATTATCCCGCCTGTAATAGACGGAAAGAGATGGTTTCAGGATTTCTTTGGAATAAAAACTTCGGTAGATATCGTTGTCGATAAAATGGATGATGTCATTGAAACCAAGTTGGGCAGCTTTTTTTTTGGCAAAACGAAATATCCGGTTATTGTTGATCCGGTTGAAGTAATCGAATAAAAAACCATCCGGCAAGCCATTGACTGGCCAGACACTAAAAGGAGTATCCAGCACCCACAGGGAATCAGATACCTGTCTCAATGGTCGTTCCTTTTTTATTAGAACGGCGATTCGACGCTGATATTCCGGTTTTTGTCCGTTTTTCAGGATGGTCATCATGTCCAGGGCACTGTTGACATACAACACCTTATTTTTTCTGGATAGTTCCTTGGCAATGTCAATGGCATTGGAACCTATCGGGATATCCCATGGTTGAAGTCCCGTGACAATGAAACACCGTCCTATCATCGAGCACCGTTTTTTAGGTAAACATCCTGATAAACTCTGAAGGTTGCACGTGCTGTATTTTCCCAGGAAAACACCTTGACACGTTCAAGCCCTCTCGTGATATATTCCTTATAGATTTTTTTATCTTTCAACAAACGAATAAGTTGAGCAGTAATGTCATTTTCATCTGTGGGATTTGTAAAAATGGCGGCATTTCCGGCTACCTCAGGCATGGAGGATGTATTGGAGGTGATGACAGGTGTGCCGCAAGCCATTGCCTCCAGCAGGGGTATTCCAAAACTTTCGCGCAGGGAGGTATACAAAAACACCTTGGCCCCTGAATAAATGGCTGGCAAGTCGGTATTGGTGATATATCCGGGACAGCGTATCAAGGTTTTTAGAAAAGGCATACGAATGTTTTCCAGTACATGGCTGATGTCTGATTCCTGCAAATCGGCAATGAGCAACGGTAACGGATCTGTTGTTTGCTGCACGTACAGCCCGTACGCTTTTAAGGTCCTTTCTGTATTTTTCTTTGGATCGGTGTTCCCGAGAAAAAACAGGTAGTTTTCTTCGCTCAGGTATTTTTTCGTGATGGAAGCTGGCTTTTTGACTGGTATAAAATGTGATCCTAACCCATTGTAGATAGTTAGTATTTTTGACGCATCCAGATGAAGCGTTTCCCTGATGCGGTGACACTCAAAATGAGATACAGTAATGATTTTATGACATTTGGTAAGAATTTTCGGGACAATAAAACGACGATAATACCAACCCAGATTCTGATAGGCTGACAGGCTGGTATGTTGCCTGGGTTCCAGGTAAATGATATCATGTAATGTCAGTACAAGTGGAACATGGCAAAATAGCGGAGCCGTGTCGGAAGTACAATGCAACAGGTCTGGTTTAATTTTATTAACAGCCAACGGCAGTGCCACTTGTTCCCATAAGGGATATGTCGGGCATTTAACTTCTACTATGCGAACGTTGGCAGATGGTTCCAGGCAAACATCTTCTCCTGGAGCAACCATTATATAATACTGATTGACTGTGTCGATTTTTTGTAATTGTCTGATAATTTCCAAAGCGACGAAATCCATTCCGTGCTTGTTTTTTCTGAAAATACGCTGGGCTTCAATGGCAATTCTCATACGGAGAGGAATAAAAATTAACAAAATTAAAACGTCACATGATACAGCAAACTGAATAGCTGAAATCAGCTTTTCCTGAACCTGAAAAACAGCTTATTGAATAGTATAGAGATAAACAATACCGGTAACATGATCAAGGCCCAAAAAGTTCGGAATGTGAGAAATTTATCCGGAATGGCCAGGACATAAGAGAGCAATAATGTTCCCAGAAGAATCCACCATTTCAGGGCTTGCGGCATCTCGAGATAGGTCAGCACGGCTGCAATGATGATTATGAATCCAAGCAGCAGTACCTTTGAAGGCAACATCCATTGGAAAAGTTTGTCACAATAGTCAAAGTTTCCGGCGAATAAGGCTCTTGGAAAATCTTTCAGCGTATTTTTTTTGATAGGTTGTTTTGATACCGACCATTCTTTTCGTTGTCTGTGGTAGGCGGAAACGCTCTTGATCTTTTCATCGTACGTGTAGATATCTTCCAGGTATTCAATGAAAATGCCTTGTTTCAACAGGTGCGCTTCCAGCTGCTTGGTCAGATCCGTATTGTCAGTTAATTCTGCATTCTCAAAAAACCAGTCATAGTTGAAAGCCATGCCTGATCCGATCAGACTGGACGAAAAACCCATGTTGACATGGCCCCTTCTGAACAGGGAATTGTTTATTTCTTCCGTGAGCGCGCTCAGGTGCGATAGATTTGAGGTTTGTTTTTTCGATACCCGGTGAGTTTGAATAGCCATGCCTCCGGAATGGAAAGCTTTATTGATTTCTGATAAATACGTATCGTCAACCGTGTTGTTGGCATTCATCAGGATCAGTACATCATAGGCCGATGGTCCCAGTTTCTTAAGGGCATGGGCAATCGCACCCTTTTTCCCGCCAGTTGAGCTGGAGCGTTCAAATACAATGGCAGACATTTTTTCGAGATCAATGATCGTGTCGTTTTCCAAACTGTCAGCAACGACAACGGTATTAAATTTGTCACTCGGATACTGTTGCTGTTGAAAGGACCAGACAGATTCGATGATGTTTTGGTCCATTCCACGCCAGGCAGGAATGATAATGACATACCTGTATTGTTTAGCTGCTTTTGGATAATGGCTTCGCACTTTTCTCAGTGAAGCTACTGAAAAGATGAAAACATAGGCGACTGACAATATGAATATCAGAAATACTATGTAATCGACCCAATATAAGGTCTCATTAAGATTGAAGGCTGACAGATCCATTGTGTTGTAACGTTAAATGCTCAAGTTCTTTATCATATAATGGCGACAAAAAAACAAATGCCTGTGACAGCGACATAAGGATACATGTGGGGTATTGCCCCCATATTGCATTTCCGTAAGAACTGGCCATCATGCCGAAAATACCGCAGAGGATGGCCGAAACATAACCTCTAAGCGTTCTGTCCTTTAGTTTGGAAAGCACCAACCATACTCCGTAACCAATAATCGACAATTGAATACCAAGATACAGCAACAATCCGACGATACCCGTTTCCACCCATACTTTTACATACCAGGAGTCATTTGGAATGTTGGTAGTCAGACGTTCAGCGTCAAACCGTTTGGCGGCCACCCCACTCAGACCAATTCCTTCTCCGAACGGTCTTGTTTTGATGTATTGCGCCAACCGCTTTTGGTTATCAAACCGGATAACCAGAGAAGGCTCATCTTTATTAAAGGCACTTCTCATTCTGCGGATGTATTGGTTGCCTTGACCGATGGTTGTATAGTTGAAAAAAACAAAGACGGCTATCAGGAAAATGACCATCGTCATAATGATTTTGAATTGTTTTGATAAAAAAGTATACAAAATAAATCCGGCGATGGGAACGGCTAGCGCACCTCGTGTCCCAGATACAAAGAGGCCGTAAATACCGATTAGTCCGGTGGCAAAGAAAAGTAGTTTAAGCCATTTCTTTTCTGTAAAAAAAGCGCATAAGGTAAAGATCACGCCTGCACAGCCCATGTTTGAGCCATAATTGCCAGCATCTGTGAAAATGGAAAAATAGCGTGTTCCGGATCCCAGTATATGTGTCTTCATATTATCACCTTGATGTAACCAACGGATTTCTGCCCAGTCAAAGCCCATGGTCTTTTGCATCTGCATTTTTATGACTGCAACCAAGGTAAACAGACTCCACAAAATGAGAATCCGTTTCATATCCCTGAATTGCCGGAAAAAAATGGAAGCCAAAGCGATAGTCAGCAACGGATAAAGTGTCAACGATCGGAACGATGACGCCCAGGCTGCTGTTATAGCTGTGGGATTGATAATTTCCATCAAACAAAAAATAAACCATATCAGAAACAGCAAGGATGCTCCGTTTAACGCAGCTTTCCATTCAATGTCCCTGTTTGTGACAGATCGTAATAAGGAAGACAATAGGATAAAACCGAAGAGAACATCCGTCAGAACCCCAAGACCGCTGATGGTCACATATCGGCCAATTCCCATGATGAAGTAATTCTCTGCGAACAGCAGCATCATGGCCCAGTATGGTTGATTGACAGATATCATCAATACCAACAGACTGAACGGAATTATGGCCACCAGCAAACCGAAAACAAGCTCCTGTTTGATGAACAACACTGTCATGGCGATAATGCCTGCCAACAGGATGATTGCTCCGATCCATTGTTTTAAAGTCCAGTAACGCATAACTGGTAATTACTTTTTCTCAAGGTTGACGTTCTTTTCTGAAGTAAGTTCCAATTGCAACAGTTTGTACGACCATGCACGTTGTTTGGTATACGGTGGCAGCAAACCGGTAAAATCTTCGACAGCCAGTCTGCTGGCGTTGTTAAGACATAGACAAACGGGAACAGGAGCAGCCTGGGAACAAATAAGATCGAAAAAGATTTTGTCTCTGTCTCTCCATGCGCGCGTGGCTTTGACCAGATACAGAATTACATCAGCCGATTGCAGCAGTGTTTTGGGAATGGCATTTAATGATAAGGCCGGGAATTCTGTTAGGATGATGTTCGGTGTGGCTTCAGACTTGTAGGGATTAATGTCATCAAGGCTCTTTGCTAATAAGTATTTCTTTGACTTACAATTGAAATCGCTGTTATGGCTGATAAAGGCAACTGTAAATCCCATTTCTTCCCAGTATACTTTCATCTGGGCGGTTACGTGGCTTTTTCCTTCTGATGAATCAGAACTGACCACATGTACATACGTGGTTCCGTTTGGATTGAAATGTGGCATGAGCCTGTTGCATATATGGGCTGTAGCCAGACGATTGGTTTCCATAGCATATCCTCTGTACTTGAATTTTGGTATACCCGGATAGGCACCAATTACCTCGGCCTTTGTCAGATAAGTAGCGCGGTTCTTATCACGCAAGGTTTTGTCCAGCAATTCAACCAAAAGAAAACAACCTATAATGAAAATCAGACAGGCAATGTAGGAGACCAGCACGATCAGTTTGCGCTTGGAGCCGACAGCAGCCAACGGATAGATGGGTTCAGTCACAACACTGATGGTTGTGCTTTTCATTTCGATGTTCTTTTGTTGCAACTTGGCTTGAGCTAAATGACCGAGGATTGTCTGATACGTGTTTTCTGTGACGGTGATTTCCCGTTCCTGTTTTTTCAGGCTGGGGCCGATAGGTGTAAAACGGGCGAATTCCTTGTCAATATCCTGCATTCGTCTGTTAAGTACTTTCAGTTCTGCAGTCGTACGCTCATATTTTAACTCTTCGGATAACCATTCATCGACCATATCCTGCAGCGCAAGACCTTCTTTGCTGGTTTTGATGGTACTTATATTTCCGGTGATGTCTTGTAGCTTTGTTTGGGCCTTTTGTAACAGATCCTTATATTTCAGCAGCATACCTGCCGTTTTATCGGATGGTGTCATTGTGGTTTCAATCTCGGCTATTTTTCTGGATATGAGCGATATGATTTCAATCTGTTGCAAGAAGTTCTTGTTTTCTGTCATCAGGGTTGAACGATCTTTCATTTGCTGCTCGAGCTGTTTCACCATGTGGCCGGAGGTATAGTTATCCATATAGGTGGTCTCATAGTTGGCATCGAGATCCCGTTTGACTTCTGTCAATCGTTTGGTCTGTTCTTCATAGTTGATAACGTTGGATGCCATACTGTAATCCATCAGGGAGTCTTCCATGGTGTTTAGCTGTTTTCGAATATCAACAAGTTGATTCTCAAAGTATTGAACAACATCATTAGATGAACCGAGTTGGAGTTTGGTATATTCGTTGTCAATTTCCTGAATCAGGAAGCGAAGGGTTTGATGCACAATGCCCGGATCATCGCAACTATATTTGATTTCAATCATGTCACTGGAACCCAATCGGTTCACTTTGATTTTATTGAGTGCATCAATGCTGTAATAGGGATGAAACCAATTCAATAATCCGTAAATAAAATTATTCTTTCCTTCTTTTTTGTAATTAACAAACCGCTGATAGGTATTTTCAATCGAAGTTGTGTCGACCAATCTCATGACATCTTCTGGCACGATGCTTCTCAGCTCATTGTAATTGGAAGCCAGCATGTAGATGTTGTCTTCTTTTGGATTTCCTTTAATCAAAGCCTGAGCGAAAAGTTTGAGAGAAACAGCTTCCAGTGTAGAGCGGGCATGAACCAGATTGATGATGTTGTCGAAAGAACTGTTTGTGGTAAACCAATTGGTAACGACGGAGGCATCCAGACTGGGCGATGAAGCGAGGCCGGTGTAAATGGTCGAGTTCGCTTCGTATGTTTTTGGCAACCTGGATGTAAAATAAGCAACCAATCCTGCAACCAACAAGGGTAAAATAAAAAGCCAGTTCCGAATACGGAACAGAAATTGGAACAAGGAAGCTATTTTGTTCATGGTCAACTTACTTGATTATTTTTATGCCTGTTATCATTTCAAGCCGCATGACAGCTTTGAAGAGTTCAGCTTTCGATTCTTCATAACTGGACATGGCTAGTGTCAAATCTCTTTTTCTTCCGCTGATTTCCTGAAGCGTAATGGAACCGTTAATATAGTCTAGTTCACCCATCCTGACGTTTGATTCGGCAACCGTGGTAGCTTCAGCTGTGGTTTTAAGCAGGCGTAAATGGCGGATTATGGCAGCATATAGTTCTGTAATGACAATTTTCCTGTCTTCAATGGTTTGCAATGTTTGATACTTGGCTTGCTCAACCTGGGCTTTCCCTGCCTTTATTTTGTCAGTACGGCCGAAGAATAGATCAAGGGGAACGGTAATGGATCCTCCTACATTGAAGAGCGACATCACTTCTCCAAAATACTGAAAATAGGTGCCTTGACCGGTCGCACTTGATTCTGTCATTGAGCCCATGGATCCGTACGAATAATTGGCAACTCCGCGAATGTAATTCATCCATTCTTTTTTGGTCACGTTCAATCGGTAAGATTGTTCTTTCTCATAGGCTTTTGCCTGCATTACTACGGGAGACGATTCGGCTGTCTGAAGAAAAACGTCAAGCAGAGGTAGTTTAATGTCCAGAAGATCGACATCATCCATAGTTGAGTAATCCGGAGTCGAAACAGTAGGTTCCGGGACATTCGTGTTATCCTGTGCATGGAGATTAACGATAGTAGCTTCGATAAGCACAAAAAGCACAGAAAAGAGAAATCGAATTATCGTATAATAGCCGTTCTTAAACATTTTCTTTTTGGATAAAAGCGGTGAATGTTCTAAAAATGATGGATATGTCCATCCCGAAGGTGTATTCTTTTGCATATCTGATGTCAAGGTCCTTGCGTTCTTCTGCTGATAGTTTTCCGGCACCACCCCGTTTTTCCACCTGCCATAAGCCGGTTAGTCCTGAAGGTGCCATGAACCGGTCGATGTATTCGTCGCTGGTCAGCAATTCCGCCTCATACAATGGTAAAGGACGGTTTCCGACAACGGACATGTCTCCTTTCAGGATGTTAAAAAGCTGAGGGAGCTCATCAATGCTGTATTTACGTATAAATTGTCCGACTTTCGTAATACGGGGATCTTTTTCCAGTTTGACGAAGGCATGGTCTTGCTTGCTATGTTGCATGGACATGAAATCTTCCTCGGTAAGGATAAAATCGTCCGAAACCATCAGTACCTGATTGTCACTACCTAACATGGATTCGTCGTTGATTTCCATTTTCTCCACTTCCTTTTCGCCGTCCTGATATTGATTCAGCCTGGAAAAATCGTTCAAATGCTTGTCTGCATCCACGTACATGGAGCGAAATTTCAGGAAATCAAAAACGTTATAATTACTCCCTACTCGTTTGGCTTTATAGATGATGGATCCCTTGCTTTCAAGCCTTATGGCCAGGGCGACGACCAACAGGATGGGAGACAGCAGCAAAATGGCAATGGAGGAAACTGTAATATCAAATAAACGCTTCCATAAAGGTAATTTGAAAGTGTGGATAGACTCTTCCTTTTGTTTAAAGAATGTTGCTTCAATCTTTTTCTGATGCTGTGTATAAAAATCAATAATGCTTTGTAGTTTGTTGATGTTCAGTGCATCAGTTATCGTATCCTGAACGCCCATTTTCAAATAGCTGGTTTTTTCTTTATCTGACAAGGGACCGGATACCAAAACGATATATGCGTTCGGAAAGGCCTCATGAAGACTTGTAATGCCTTTCTGGTCAATGGACAGATTTCTTTTTTCACAGAGGAACAACAATTCCTCGATGCCTTTGTACAGGTGTTTTTTTAATAATACATCCACATAAGATCCGAAAACTTCGATATCTTCATTGAGAGCGACGGCGATTTCAGGTATGCGCTGACTGTTTTTACCGATGTAGAAGAACTTTTTCCTCATTGAATGATTTTTTTTAGTCTTACCTTTAGCTCAAGGGGATTAAAGGGTTTGACAATATAGTCATCGGCTCCTTCGGACAGCAACCTGATACGCTCACTGGTACTGTCTTCGCTGGAAAGCATGATGACAGGTATCGATTTGAACATATCGTTGTTTTTGAGGTATTTCAAAAATTCGTCACCCCGCATTTCCGGCATTTTGATATCTGAAATGATTAAATCGGGAATATTGCCGGACTGCAACCAGGCAATGCCTTTGATGGGATTTTCGTGCCAGACAATGTCGAATTCAGCACTTAAATAAAATGATATGATTTTAGCAATCGATTCTTTGTCGTCCAGGATTAGTATTTTCTTTTTCATCTTCTACTATTTTTTAGATGTAACGCCGCATGCCGTTTACCATCTGCCTGGGTGCCTGGTACAAGCATGCTCGTCTTATGATTTTTGATGCCAAGGGTTGAAAAGTGGCTGTTTACAAGGTTTTAACGTGTCAAAGATATTAAAATGTAAGTGCCTTCAGTTTTTTTTTAATGAAAAAAAGATGATTATATGTAAAAACAATTTATCCAACTGGTTTGTTCTATTTCAATAAGTTGTCTGTTATTGACCGTTGAATGAAAGATTTAAGGTGTACATTTGTGACAGGCCATAGTTCGGTTTTTGTAGATAAAATCAATTGACATGAAACGAGCATGCTTGTAAAAGCGCCCAGGCGTGGTATAATTAGGGCATGCGGCGTTCCATACTACCTTGAACGAAAAATTAGTATAGTATGAAAACAGTTGTAATAAACAGAATGTTCATTTTTTACAAAGAAACTGTCTGTTTACAGGTTTTATTTTTGTTGATGATGGCATTTTGCCTTTCTGGCTGTGTGCGCAACACCATCGATGATTCCATACCGGAAGAAATAGAAGGTCTGGTAGTCCCTGCTAATTTTAACTGGTCAAACATCGATAATTCCCAACTGACCGTTATCCCTTTTGACATGTATAACGGTAGTTACTATTACCTGATCGAAGTGTTTGATGGGAACCCTGCTTCAGATACGTCATCTGTGTTGCTGGCTCAGGGTGTTGCTACGAAAAACCAGTATTTTATAGCCGATCTGACCCTACCTGCTCTTACATCTGTAATCTATGTACGACAGACTGATCCGTTGAAACTGGAAACAGTACAGTCTGTCCTGGTGGATAGTTCAATCCTGATATGTGATTTTATGGATACAACGTCCGTTCAGGCTTCAATTAGTTCAGACCTTGTTTCCGTTTTACGGAGTACTAATGCTGTGCTGGCAAACGAGACCCCATCCGGTGCCATACAACTGACAAGCAATTTAACTAGCAGTAAAACGCTTAATGCCAATACAGCTTATGTCATTCCTTCCGGGTATATTTTTACCGGGAAAATTACCTTCTCGCAAGGTTCTTCCCTGTATATTGAAGGTTCATTGAGCGTTTCACCTGAAAACATTCCATCATTGGCTGCAAATACCAAATTAATCATACAAAATAAAGGATCATTGACGGTTTCCGGAAATGGAACACTTCAGGCGTATGACTGTGACATGTACAATTATGGAAGCGTTGAAATCAAAGCCATTAGCCTTACCAGTACGGCTACGCTTTACAATAGTGGTATTTTAAGCCTTTCCGGCCAATACTCAGTTACCAATAATGAAAATGTCTTGATTAACGACGGATTAATAACGTTTGGAAGTGTTGGTTTGACGAACGGATCAATCGAAAATAACGGTGTGATGACTGTTGAAGGACTGTTTTACGTTAACGGTGGCGATGTGACCAACTCAAACTATCTATTGGCACAGAATGTAACGGCTACCGGTTCAATTTTTATGGTTAACTGCGGTTTTTATGTAAGTGGAACATTGCTGGACAACAGTGGATCGGCTTTTTATATAAAAACGGGCAGTATTCTCAAAACGACGACGCTGAATTTTAATGGCTCAAAAGTGTATATGGAAGCTGAAAGCATGCTGGAGGCTGAAACGGCTGTTTTCAATTCGAACTCCTCTTATATTTACGGAAAAGGCAGTACCTATTCTCTGGCCTCTTTTGGTTCGGTTGTTCCAGGAAATGGAAGCTATAAGTGTATCTATTACCGAGGTCGTCTTGAAGTTGAGTGTTCGGACCATTATCAGGGAGCGAACAAGTGGAATCCGTTCTATGATGTGAACAGTTATGTCCGGTTTTCCGAAACCGGCAGTGCCACGACTGAAATAGAGGCGGGTAGTTGTATTGGTCAGGGTAATACTGTAACATCTCCTGAAACGATACCTTCGAATCCTGTATTTCCGATTGAGGTGCCAGCCTCTTCGGTCTATACCTTTGTGATGGAAGATAACTGGCCGGCAATAGCTGATTATGATATGAACGATCTGGTTGTCAATCTGTCGTTCAAGTATACCCAAAACTCCGCCAACAAGGTGACCGGCATGACAATTTATTACACGCTGAGGGCTGTCGGTGCTAAGAAAAGCATTGCCGCCGCGTTGCAGCTGGATGAGATAGTACCCACACAAATTAATCAGATTACCTACACGCTGAGCAGTATGTTAACCGGCTCAATTTTCCCAAGAGAGGCATCCGGTTACGAAAGCGGGCAAAGCAAGGTTGTCATTCCGTTGTTTGACGATGCCCATAGAGTACTTAATCCGGATAGTAAGATCAATACAATGCTCAACACGTACATAGATGCACAAAACTATACACCAAAGAGCAACAGCGTATCCGTTGAGTTTAAACAAGCTGTTGACCCTTCAGCCATAAACATCATGAAGATGAATTATTTCATAGTACCTGATGGGGTTGCCGGAGCTACTCAGCGGACTGAAATCCACCTGAGTGGATTTGTGCCTACAGACAAGGTTGATGGTTCCCGTTTCGGAAAGTATTATGATAATTCAGTCGATGGAGCCTGGTATACCACACCCGGCAACCTGGTCTGGGGAATTCTCGTGCCGGTCAATTTTGATTATTCTGCTGAAACAAAGAGTATTGTGGAATCTTATCCGGATTTTGCCGGCTGGTGTACTTCGGGAGGTGTCAATAACACCTATTGGTATCTGAATCCGACCTCTGAATCAGGATTTATATATTGATTCATGAAACATGGTACTCTTTATCCATCATGGCCACCGGGCAAACAGTAAACCTGGTGGCTTGTTTTTTGGTAGGTTGCTTCAGGCTGTTTGAAAATAATAAAAATGTGATGTATCTTTACCTGTCGTAAACCCCGTTATCAGTCACCATGAAGCAACTATTGATTACCGGAGGTGCCGGTTTTATCGGATCTCATTTGTGTGCCCGTTTGTTGGATGAAGGCCATTTTGTTATATGTCTGGATAATTTCTTTACAGGTTCCAAACAAAACATATTGCCTTTGATTTCAAATCCCCGGTTTGAACTGATTCGTCACGATATTACATTCCCCTATTATGCCGAGGTGGATGAAATCTATAACCTGGCTTGTCCTGCATCCCCCATTCATTATCAGCATGATGCTATTCAGACAACCAAAACTTCGGTGATTGGTGCTATCAATATGTTGGGTATGGCTAAACGTATTGGTGCCAAGATTCTTCAAGCATCAACCAGTGAGGTGTACGGAGATCCAACGGTTCATCCACAGGTAGAAACCTATTGGGGTAATGTCAATCCAATCGGTATTCGTTCTTGTTACGATGAAGGGAAACGGGTTGCTGAGACATTGTTTATGGATTACCACCGGAAAAACGATGTAGACGTCAAGATCGTCCGGATTTTCAATACCTATGGACCAAACATGCATCCTCATGATGGCCGGGTCGTCTCTAATTTTATTGTTCAGGCATTAAAAAATGAACCGATTACTTTATATGGAGATGGCAGTCAAACCAGGAGTTTCCAGTACGTGGATGATTTGGTGGAAGCCATGATTCGCATGATGAACACGGGCAAGGATTTTACAGGCCCCGTCAATATTGGCAATCCAAATGAGTTTACGATCCGTGAACTTGCAGAAAAAGTTATAAAACTGACAGATTCCAACTCGGCGATTACCTATATGCCACTGCCATACGATGATCCAAAGCAACGCAAACCAGATATTTCACTGGCTAAGGAAAAACTGGGGTGGCAACCGGCCATTCAACTTGAAGAAGGACTCAAAAAGACAATTGATTATTTCAGGTCTATTATATGATTTGTAAAGAGGCTTAGACTTGTTAATAAAAAGTAGCATATCATGAATGTTGAAATCAACAACGCTGAATACAAAATTTTGATTGTTGATGATGTTTTATCAAACATCCTTCTGCTCAAGATTTTGCTTTCCAACGAGACGTATCAGATTCTAACAGCCATGAGTGGCAGGGAAGCCCTTGAAAAAATACAGGTTGAAAAGCCAGATCTGATTTTATTGGATGTGATGATGCCCGATATGGATGGTTTTGAGGTAACTCAGGCAATCCGTGCGATGCCACCACCTTTCAATGAGATAGCCATCATTTTTCTGACAGCTTTGAATGGCACTCCTGAGATTGTAAAAGGATTTCAGGTTGGAGGCAATGATTTTATTACAAAACCATTCAGCAAAGAAGAGCTGATTATCCGTGTCAACCATCAGATTTCCCTCGAAGCGGCTAAGCGGATCATTATCCGACAAACAGAAGAACTGCGGAGCATTATCAATGCTCGCGACAAGATGTATTCCGTTATTGCTCATGACCTCCGTTCTCCGTTAGGCTCCATCAAGATGATGCTAAATATGCTGGTTGTATCATTAACTTCTGAGCTGATTGGCCCGGAATTGCATGAAATGCTAAATATGGCTAACAAATCAACAGAAGATACTTTCTCCTTGCTGGATAATCTGCTGAAATGGACCAAGAGTCAGATTGGCCGAATGAATGTCGTATATCAGCCTTCTGAAATGGTATCCCTGGCTAGCGGTGTGCTGGAAATTTACACCAAAATGACAGAACTGAAAAAAATCAATCTGGTCATGGAGGCCCCCGAATCGTGTGATATGTATGCGGATAGGGATATGATCAAGAGTGTACTGAGAAATTTGTTAAGCAATGCACTGAAATTCACGAAGCCAGGTGGAACCATCGTTGTCAGAATTGTTGATGCTGTACCTGAAGAAGGCGGTAAAGTGGTTGTCAGCGTTCAAGATACAGGATGTGGCATGAGTGAAGAGGCTCAATCTAAATTACTGAAAATTGATACTCATTTCAGTACTTTTGGCACCAACAACGAGGAAGGATCAGGATTGGGGCTGCTGCTATGTCAGGACTTTGTTATTAAAAACGGCGGACGTTTGTGGTTTGAATCCAAAGAAGGGGTCGGAACCACATTCTTTTTTTCCATTCCGAAAGAAGCGCAATCAAACTGACTTTTCGGTCAGTTTGACGTACTGGAATCTGTAACTCCTATTGTTAGTTTCATGACTACTGGTTTGTGATCGCTGTAATCCAGCTCGAAGGATTTATAGCTCAGACCGGTCAGTTCCCTGGAATGGAAAATGTAATCTATCCTGAATAAATTGAATAAATAGCGATAGGTATATTCGTACCCTTTTCCTGCCGTACGAAAACCATCGGAAAGTCCTTCTTTTAATAAATGATAGGAATAAGAGGCGGGATTAGCATTCATATCACCACAGAGCAATACCGGATAAGGTGATGAATTGATGCATGTCTTCAGTAGTCGGGTTTGTTCGTTTCGTTTTCGTATGTTTGACTGTAAACGGCTTTTTAGTGACTGTGTTTTTTTGGCTTCTCCCTCAATATCCCATAGTAAGTTTTCGCCTTTTAGATCAAATTTGGATTGATTAAAATTAGTCGTCTGCAAATGAAAATTGTAGAGCCGTATCGTGTCATTTCCGATAAGCAGATCAGTTTGCATGGCTTGGTTTCCTTCTATGCCAAGAGGAATGCGTTTAGCCTGAAGGATAGGATAGCGGCTAAAAATGCCTAATCCAAAACCGGGTTTTTCTCCAGGTACAATGGAGTCGTAGGATAATAAGGCTTGAGTTATTAACAAGCTGTCAGCCAAAGAAAAGGTTGTTTCTTCCATTTCCTGCAGACAAAGAATTGTAATCTCCTGATTTTTAACAAATTCTGCGATGAGGCCTATGGTCAGATATCTCTGTCCGTAACTGAAACCCTGGATGTTGTACGTGCACAAATTGATGCAATCGTCTGAATGAGCTGAAGGGGTGGTGCTTCTGAGGGGTAACCGGAATACAGCGCCGATATAGCCAAGGCTGATCAGTATTGAAATAACTGGTATGATGGCCCAGGCACTGCGTTGAAACAACCAGAAGACTATGAGAAGACCAGACATCATCAATACGCCGGGCAACAATAGGCTGCTTAAGGAGAATAGGGGAAAGCAGTCTCCATTGTTGACGCTAATCAGGGATGTGAGACAGATGTATAAAGCAAACAACGTCAACAACGCTCCAAAGAACCGGACTACTTTTTTGATCACCTGTGATTTTGTTTGATAAAACCTAATAAAGCCAATCAATCTCTGGTCAGATAACGCTGTATGATGGAGGTCAGTTGTTTTTTTGTAAAAGGTTTGGCTAAAAAATCCGTGCAGCCACCATCAATGGCTCTCCTTCTGTCATCTTCAAAAGCGAAAGCACTTTGAGCAATGATGGGAATATCTTTACGGGTCTCCCGAATGATGGCGGTTGCTTCCAGCCCATTCATTTCAGGCATCTTGATGTCCATCAGTATCAGGTCGGGATTGATTTCGTTGCTGATGGATATAGCTTCGATACCATTGTGCGCTCTGACCAGCCTGTAGGTTTTACCAATCATGGCCTCAATGAGTTTGAAGTTGCTGTCGGTATCTTCGGCTACCATAATTGTTTTATCCTGCGGTTCATAGGTGGCTTCCCCATAGGTGGTTGCAGTCTCTGTCAGGTTGCATGTGATTACTTTGGTCAAAGGTAAACTGAAAAAGAATGTAGTTCCCTTTCCGACTTCGGAAGTGATCCATATTCTACCACCCATCCGTTCGATAATGGATCGACAGATAGAAAGCCCCAGACCTGTGCCTTGTGTAAAATTATCAGCTTTAACAAACCGGTCAAATACTTTTTCCAGCTTCTCGGGCGGTATACCTTTACCCGTATCGTTTACAAAAAATTGTAGATGACTGGTCTCTCTGGTAAAGCCAAAGGTGATGCTTCCTTTCGTGGTAAATTTAATGGCATTATTGATGAGGTTGGTGAATACCTGCGACAACCGGTTTCGATCGCAATAAACCATCAGGTCTTCATCTGCCGGTACATAGAGTAATTTAACCCCTTCAGGGCATTTGATAGACATGGTATGGATAAGATCTTCGGCAAAATCCTTTAGTTTCAAGGGCGCTTCCTCAAAAACCATAATGCCTGATTCGATCTTGGACAAATCAAGAATCTCGTTAATCAAACCAAGCAGCCGTTCATTATTTGCTTCGACAATGGCATAGTAGGATTCACGATCGGCACTATTCTCGGTTTCTGCAATGATTTTGGAAAAACCGACGATAGCATTCAACGGTGTTCTGATTTCATGACTCATATTGGCAATGAAGGCGGACTTAAGCTTATCAGCTTCGATGGCTCTTTCCTTGGCATCCACCAACTCTTGTTCCATTATTTTCGTTTTGGTGATGTCCTGTTCAATGGTAATGATCAGCGGCCTGATTTCATCCTTAATGAGTATTCGTAACTGGTCTGTCAGCAGCAGATTGCCGTTTTCGTCTTTATTTTCAATGATGCGTCGGCTTTCACCATTATTTTGCATGACTTTCAGGTCATCCATCCGGATACTGTCAGCTATATCCAGCGAATAAATGTCATAGTCTGATTTTCCGATAATCTGACCAGTCAGGCCTGATCTGAAATCGCCGCCTTCCCGGTTGCTGAAGATGTAACGTAGGTCGTTTGCGACATCCTTGACGGAAATGTACATAGGAATGTTGCTTAAAACCGTGCTCATGATTTGGTTAAGCTCCTTCACCTGCTTTTCATAATGAACACGTTCGGTGATATCTTTTCCGAAGGTCCAGATCAAATCCTCATTGGTGGAGTCTTTTGTCAGATAGGAGGTGCAATCAAAAGCCTGCACTCCCTTTGACTCACTATCAGGCCGGTTTAGTACATAACTGACAACCTGATTGGTAGAAACAACCTGACGGATCAATTCCATCCATCGTTTACTGCTGATCCAGCTGTTTTTTATTTCAAAAATGCTGAAATTGGAAATGTCTTCCTCTGGTTCCCATCCATGCAAGGTGTTGAATTGCTGATTGCCGTATACCAGTTTCCCGTCGGTTTTCATAGCAAAAATGTAGTCGGTGGAATTGGAAACGGCACGTGTGATAATCTCCAGTTTATGCTGCTTGTTTTTAATATCCGAAATGTTCTGAACGTAACCTTCCAGAAACCGGACACCTTCTTCGTGATAAATGCTGATGGTCTTAAAAAGCAGGTAGTATGTTCTGCTTTTTATGGAAAGTCTGATATTCAGAAAATTATCGATGTCTTCTTTGTCGATCTGACTGATATATTCCTGAAAGATCGCTTTGTCATCCTGAAAGACGGTGGCAACAAACGCTTCTTTGGTAATGGCTTCGTAATCAGTTTCACTGGACAATACACCAAAAATACCATTGTAATGAAATACTTCATTTTGAGTATCGTAATACCAGTGTCCGATCTGAGCAACTTTTTCAATTTCCCTAAGTCTGTGGTTGGTTTTTTCCAGCTTCTGTTTCAACAGGATACGTTGTGTAATATCTCTGTATTGGCATAGAATGTATTGTTCATCATATCGGTAGATGATGCACTTGAAGTAATAGGTTTTCCTGCCAATCTGTATCTCGTAATTGTCTGTTGAGGTGTTACCTGTCATAACAACTTTGTTGAAGTTGTTATGCAATGCCATTGATGTTTCGGAAGGGAGCAATCCGAAAATGTCCTTTCCGATAAAAAAGTCGGTACGCTGAAGAAACCACCGATCTGTATGAAGAACCATATCGGCACAAATACCATTCCTGTCTATAAGGAACATCGTATCGGCTGTCATCTGTAAGATTTTGTCCGAATAAGATGAGTTGTGCAAAAGCCCCTTTTCGTGTGTGGTAGAGTTCATGCCTGGTAGTAACTGATCATTGATGACAAATGTACAATTTTAAGTAATAAAAATGTATACTCGCAAACTAAAAAAGAACAAAGAATCAGATTAAATTATCAACAATTAAGACGAACTGCCAGCTCGTTTTGCTTTTTCCCAAATGCCGGTGCCTTTTCTTTTTCTGAGATAGGAAAAACCACGGATGACATTGATGTTCATGAACAAAAAGTAGTAGGGGATGTAAAGTAGTTTATGACGGATTTGCATGCTGGCATACACGTATCCAAGCACTCCAGTGCCGTAAAAGATCAGTTGCATAACGAGTAATATGGCGTAAAGCGCAACGCCCTTTTCAATAAAAAACAGCAGCGATATGTTTAACGGAAATAACAGGAAAAACGTGACGGGCGTGATCGACCAGCGTAACACCCTGTGTGAAACATATTGGAAACTGAGCAGGCCATACTTGAAAGGATTAAGTAATGGTTTTAGACGTGAGATGGATTGTAATCCACCTGCAGAGATGCGAACCTTGCGTTTTTCTTCTTCGCGGATATCAGATGAAGGTTCTTCCAATGCATAGGCTGTTTTGCAATAGGCAATTTTGTATCCTTTGGATGCAATACGCATAGATAGGACAAAATCATCTAGAAGGGTGTCTGATGGCATTGTTTCAAATAGTTCCCTGCGGATGGCGAATAATTCTCCTGCAGCACCAACTGCGGTATACAATTGGTCATCCAGTGTTTTCAGCAGCGATTCGTATTTCCAGTAGATACCTTCACCGGCTGTTGCATCACCCGTTTCTTTTTGTACGATGCGTTTTTCTCCGGCAACACAACCGACTTCTGGATCTGCAAACCGTTTGATGATTTCAAGGATAGCTTCCTTATTCAGCATGGTATTGGCATCAGTGAAAATAACAATAGGGGTGTCAACGAACACAATGCCACGGTTAAGAGCAGCTGTTTTGCCTTGTCGTAACGGTTGAAATAACACCTGTACATCAGGGTAGGAGGCTAACAGCTCATTGGTCTTGTCGTTTGAGCCATCGGTAATCCAGCAAACATGCAACTTGCTTTCAGGGTACTTCAGCTGGTGGCAGTTCTCCATTTTATTATGAACCGCCTCTTCTTCATTAAAAGCGGTAATGACCAAGGTGACTTCGGGATATTTTTCAATGGTTGGTTGTTCCTTATCGGGATGCAGTCTTTTTTTTATCTTTACCAGTAGCCACAATAGCATACCGTATCCGAGGTAGGTGTAAAACACCAGGAACAAGCCAATCCAGAACAGGATAATCAGGAAAGTTGTCATGGGTTGTGTTTTTCGTTACAAGTCTAAACAATTCAATCTGAGAAAATGTTTTTATTAATAAAATTAATTTGAATTCAATCTTGATTTTTTCGCGAATGTGGTTACATTCGCTATTTAATTAAACCTAACAGCTTTCTGTATGAACATTATTGACTGGATACTTTTCATCATTTTCCTGATTAATGTGTTGTATTTGCTGATTTTTGCTGTGGCTTCCAGATTCGGCGGACGATCTCTGCGCAGAGAGGTTTCATGCCAACAGCGTATCGCTGTCCTGATTCCGGCTTATAAGGAGGATGCTGTTGTGGAAGAATGTGTTAATACCTGCCTGAACCAGCATTATCCAAAGGAAAAATACACGGTAGTGGTTATTTCTGATCACATGACCGATGAAACCAATCAACGGTTGTTGCAACTGCCCATCAGGCTTTGTCTGGCCGATTATGAAGAAAGCACAAAGTCCAAGGCTTTGAATCTGGCTATGAGTCAGATTGACGATCATGATATCGCTCTTGTTTTTGATGCTGACAATACCGTTGATCCGGATTTTTTCCAGCGAATAAATGAAGCTTTCGACGCTGGTGATACCCACATCCTTCAGGCTCACCGGATTGCAAAAAACGTGAACAATAATATGGCTGTGTTGGATGCTGTCAGTGAAGAAACTAACAACAGCCTGTTCAGGCAGGGCCATTTTAATCTGGGACTTTCTTCAGCACTGATTGGCTCTGGCATGGCATTTGATTACCAGATGTTCAAAAATAAAATGCTTACTATTCATGCCGTGGGTGGTTTCGACAGAAATTTGGAATTGTCATTTCTGAAAGAGGGTAAGCGTATCAAATACCTGCCTGATGCTTACGTCTATGACGAAAAGATCCAGTCTCAAAAAGCATTTTCCAATCAACGCAGGCGCTGGTTGTCAGCTCAGCTGCATTATTTTCTGGAATTCAGGAAGGATTTTCCCCGTGCCATTGTCAAAGGTAATGTAGACTTCTGTATCAAGTTTTTGCAGCAGTTGGCCATTCCAAGGATTATTCTGCTGGGATTTATTCCACTATATGCCTTGATCGCGACGTTGATGGTACCGGCAGTTGCATTGAAATGGTGGATATTGTTTGTCCTGATTTGCCTGGCGTTGGGCCTGTCCATACCTCGGAAAATGCTCAACAAGCGTTTGTTCCTGGCTATGGCTGAATTACCACTGATTTTTTTCCTGATGGTCACGAATTTGTTCAAACTAAAAAACGCTAACAAAAGTTTTATTCATACACAACACGGTATCAAGTAACCATTAAAAATCAGTCCATGTTTACAGGTCGGTTTGAATTTCCGCGAGCGCATTCCCCGCTGCTTTGCGGTGGGGTTAGCGAGCAAAACACAGGAATTCCTATCGGAAATCGGAGATTCCTCGCGGCAAGCCGCGAGGAGCTTCAATCGGGATCAGCCCTGATTAGTTTTGAAGGATGCGCTGTTTATTGTGCTCTGGACAACACCCGTGTGTATTTTTGGGGCAACGTCTATAACCTGAAAGAACTGGGTTTTGATGCTGGTCAGTCATTGGCAGAATTCTTGTACGGTTTGTATAGGGAAAAGGGAGTATCTTGTTTTGGCCGTGTTGACGGTAGCTTTACCTGCATTGTTGAAAAACCAGATGAATTATTGATCGTCAGGGATCATCACGGTACAAGTCATCAGGTTTACTATGACAATACTCATTTTGCTTCATCCTTATTGTTGCTTGTCAAGCATAAAGGTTTTGAGGAAAAACCTGACCTGAAAGCGTTATGTGCTTTTCTTTCAGTTGGTTATATAGCAACGCCGGAAACTGCTCTTGTTGGTGTCAGAAAACTCGGCGCTGGAGAAGCCTTGTGTTATAAGTCAGGAAAGCAATACATTACCAAACTTTTTGAAACAAAAAACATTCGTCCGTCTGATTCGAAAGCAAAATTGGAGGACTTATCCGATGAATATGGCTGGCTTCATGCGGACGCTATCCGACGTCGTATCGAAGGCCAATCTTCTGTTGGCATTTTGTTGAGCGGTGGTTACGATTCGGGTTGTAACCTGGTAGCTCTCAGAAACCAATATGCAGGAGACATACATTCGTTCTCCATCGGATTTAAGGGTGACAACTGGTCGGAATTACCACTGGCCAAGTGTATGTCAGATACGTTCAATACCATTCACACAACATATGAGATTGATGGCAGTGAAATTGCTGCTTTGCCTGATATTATCCGGCATTTGGGTGATCCTTTCGTAGAGGGAGGCCTGATGGTGAATTATGCTGTCATGAGGCTGGCAGCTGATAACCGGCAAGCAGTATTGCTGGGCGGAGATGGTAGTGACCAGTATTTCGGCACGACAGGACGGGAAATAGCCATGCATTTGTTATTACGCAAATATGGTCTTAAACCTGTGGCCCAATTGGTGAACAATCTGTTGTCACGTCCAGCTTTTGATAAGGATTCCCGTCTTTATAAGGTGAAATTTCACACGGATAAGATTCTGCATATTTTAGAAGGGGATTTATTCGGTTTTCCGGACTTTCTGCTGACCGATATGGTTCAGGATAGATCATTCTTGCCGTTCAGAGATAAGCGACAGCTTTGTACAGGCAGTTTCGAGGAATTATATACACAACATGCCTATCAGACCGACCTTGAAAAAACAATCAACCAGGTGATCCTTTTCAAGGCTTCCCAACTGGCAGCCATGTTTGGAAACCAGATGGCCTTTCCGTATCTGGATCTGACACTCTATGACTTTTTACAGAAGTTACCGGTAGCATTTAAATGTAAAGGCAATAGCCTGACCGATATAGCTAAAGGGTATGGTACAGCCAAGTTCCTGCTTAAGTATCATTATAAGCCACAATTGCCGGAGGAAATCACCAGCAAGAAAAAACAAGGTGGTTTTGCGCCGATGCCGTTGTTCTTTGCCGACAAACAGCGTCGGGATACTATTGGTGCTACTATTCTTGATTCGGCCATTTGCACGGATTTCCTGAAAAAAGGCAAGGTTGAACAGTTCATTAAGCGTTACAATGCTGAGGCAATCCAACCAACTTCCTGGTTCTGGTACTGTCAGAACAAAGCCATCCAGTTTTTCAACTTGTATACGCTTGCTTTGTGGTGGGATTGCTTTATCGATCATAAATAGGCGAACATGGACTCCGTTACAAAAAAAACGGCCAGGGGGGTTATCTGGAGTGTCATCGATCGGTTTGCTGGTCAGGGTATCCAATTTATTATGAGCCTTATCATAGCCAGACTGGTGTTGCCTTCCGATTATGGTTTGATAGCTATGCTTACTGTTTTCCTGGCCATTGCACAGACGTTTGTGGATAGTGGTTTTGGGTCCGCTCTGGTTCAGAAGAATGACAGAACCGAAACTGATTTTTCGACTGTATTCTTTTTTAACGCGGGTGTAGCAGTTTTCTGTTATCTGCTATTATTTTTCACTGCACCCCTGATTGCCGGCTTTTACAAACAACCGGAACTGATGATTATCACGCGTATTGCCGGTTTAACACTCATCATTAATTCTTTCGGAGCAGTTCAACTAGCCAGGCTGACCATTACGCTGGACTTCAAAAAGATTGCTATTGCCACACTCTCTGGTGTTACAATCAGTGGTATTCTTGGTATATGGATGGCCTACAAGGGATTTGGCGTTTGGGCATTGGTTTGCCAGACATTGTCTAATAATATCATTTACATGGTGTTACTATGGATTATTTCCAAATGGCATCCACGGCTGGAGTTTTCCTTGGCATCTTTTAAAACCTTGTTTTCTTTCGGATCAAAGTTGTTGCTGTCATCATTGTTGCATACGGTATATGTAAATCTATATTCACTCGTTATCGGCAAGTTTTTCTCACCGAAAGAATTGGGCTATTACAACCGTTCATCGGTGCTTGCCATGTTTCCATCCTCCAATTTATCAACCGTTATTTACCGGGTGGTTTATCCGGTTCAGTGTCAGTTGCAGGAAGATAGCCAGGCCATGATCAAACACTTCTATCAGTACCTGCGATTGTCTTGTTACCTGATTTTCCCTATCATGATTGGTTTCTGCGTGCTGGCGGAACCACTGGTACTTGTTGTGCTGAAAGCAAAATGGTTACCGGCTGTACCGTATTTGCAGATACTCTGTATTGCCTACATGTGGGATTCCATCATGAAATTAAACGGAGCGGTCATCAATGCAAAGGGTCGGTCTGACCTGTTTTTTAAAGCTGAGATTATTAAGAAAATCGTTGCTTTTCTGATATTGGCAGCTACTATTCCTTTTGGCATAAAGGTGATGTGTTATGGATTGATTTTGTATGCATTTACTGATATCCGAATCATCACATATTATACCAGTAAATTGATTGGTCTTAAGTTGATGTCTCAAATTAAACAACTGCTACCCATCTTGTTACTATCCATCGGTATGGGGATGGCGGTGTTTCTGTCTACCTTGCTTGTCAGCAATGCCTACCTGCAAATCTTGTTGGGATTGTTTGTAGGCATCGTCGTTTATTTCGGTGCATCCTGGTTATTCCGCTTCAGGGAAACCGAGTTTGTAGTGACGCTGATAAAGGGTAAACGGAAACGGTAACTTTTTATGGAACAATATAGAACGGGGAAATTAGCAACCTGGCCTGAAAAATTGGATCAATGGATGTATAATCTACCTTGAAAACTTCCCGCGTTCTTCATTTTCTTTTCGACCAGATGGATGAATTCATAGTTTTTCAGGCCCCAATCGGGTAAAAGAAGCAAGTTGGGAGGAGATTGAGAGACAAAGCGTTCAACAGCAATGCCAGGTCTGAGACGCTCCAGAAAGGCAATAATCAGTTCGGCGTAGGTGTCTGCTGTGAAGTGGGAAATAAATGCTGGGTTTAGCTCCACCTGGGCAGCCAGACGGGTACCTTTGATTAGTTGTAACTGGTGAAGTTTCAGCGTGTCCAATGGCAGTTCATTCAAGACCGTAGCATGGTTCAATATGTCGGATGTGTTTTCGCCTGGAAGACCAAGAATGATATGTGCGCCGACAGGGATGCCTCTGGCGGCAGTACGGCAGATGGCATTGGCGGAGCAGGTAAAATTGTGTCCACGATTAATTTGTTCCAGCGTCCGGTCCAGGGTGGATTCCACTCCGTATTCAATCAGTACAAAGACTTTTTTTGACAGCGTTTCCAGGTAATCGAGCAGGGTGTCCGGCATACAGTCGGGACGGGTGCCGATAACCAGACCAGCAATCTTGGGTACCCTGAGTGCCTCTTCGTACCTGTTTTTTAGCAGTTCCAACTCGCCGTATGTATTGGTGTAGGCCTGAAAATAGGCAAGATATTCCATCTCCGTATATTTGCGGGCAAAGAACCGGATGCCTTCTTCTAATTGAGTGGTTATGCTTTTATCGGTTTGGCAATAGGCTGGATTGAACGTTTGATTGTTACAATACGTACAACCACCCAGACCTTTGCTGCCATCTCGGTTGGGACAGGTGAAACCTGCATTCAGGGAAATCTTCTGTACTTTGCGGTCGAGGTGCTCACCTAAAAAATCCTGAAACGCGCGGTATAAGGGCTGAGGGCTCATGAAATCGAGTATCTGTTTCTGGTTGATGGCTTTGTTTTCAATCGGAAGGTGTTAAAAAACAGTCAAAAGTACGGATTTTCAAGTTCATTCGCCGGAAAGTCAGCTGTGTTTTAGTATTTTTGTAAACCATAACCAGGAAGATCGTTGTTGAAAACACCTGAAATGGAATGTCAAAACTGATGACTTATGAAACGTTTTTTCACTACCTGTATTTTTTTTGCATCGGTTATTGTACTGATAGCAGGTAATAATCCTCTTTCCCTTGATTCCATTGTGGCCGGTACCTACAAACCGGAAGCTTTGCCCTTTTACCATCCTATGCTGGATGCCACCCTCTATTCGGCTGTTGACGAAAGTGGTAAAAAATTGAATGCCTATGACTATAAAACTGGTCAGGTTAAGGGAACCATACTCGATCTTGAAAAGGCCAGAGGTATTGCATTGAAAAAAATTGAAGGATATAGGTTCAATTCGCTGGAAAATAAGTTACTTGTTTGGACCGAAAAACGATCGGTCTACCGACGTTCCTGGGTAACCGAGTACTATGTTTACGATTGCAAACGTAACCTGATTGAACCTCTTTCCGAAAAAAAGAACCAACGGGAAGCGATCTTTTCACCGGATGGTCGTTCCATTGCCTTCGTAAGTGAAAATAATCTGTATATCAAAAGATTGGATTATGGTACGGAAATACCTGTCACAACCGATGGTTCAACCAATACGATTATCAATGGATCGACAGACTGGGTCTATGAGGAGGAATTCATGGTTACTTCCGTTTTTGACTGGTCAGCTGACAGTAAGTACCTGGCATACCTGAAATTTGATGAACGGGCGGTGACTGATTATACCTTTACACTATACGGTGCCAACCGGACAGGAGGCAAGAGCTCTGTCTATTATCCGGATTTCAAAACCTTTAAATATCCATCAGCTGGTGGAAAGAATTCAAAGGTCTCCGTTTTTGTTTTTCACTTGCAGACACGTTCAACAAAACCACTTTCAATACCAATGGATACGGAGGATTATATTCCTCGCATCCGGTTCACATGCGTAGACAATCAGTTGGCTGTCATGACTCTGAACAGAGCTCAGAATGCTTTCAGAATGTATTATCTGAATGTCAGGTCGGGTGTTTCGACACTGGTGCTGACCGACCAGAATGATACCTATGTGGATCCTCATTACGATGCCATCCAATTTACGGCCCGTTATTTCACCTATTTATCTGAAAAAGACGGTTATCGGCATTTGTATCTGTACAATGCCAACGGGGGATTGCGCAAGCAGTTAACCTCAGGAAACTGGGATGTGGCCCGATACTTGGGTTGTGACACCATAAAGGACCGTTTTTATTATCAGGCAGCAACCGAAAGTCCTGTGAAACGTTCTGTCTGGCAAGTTGACCTGAAAGGGAAAGCACGTAAAATCAGTACCTATGACGGGGTATGCTTTGCCTCATTCAATAATGATTACACGCTTTTCGTTCAAACAGCCTCCACTATCAATACGCCACAAAGAACCGGTGTGTATGATCTGACGGGCAAGGAACTAAGGCTTATTTCCGACAATACCGTACTTAAATCCAGGCTGGCAACTCTGACTCCAAACAACAAAATCTTTATTACGGTACCTGTTGCAGATGGTCAGTCACTAAATGGCTGGCTGTTGAAACCGACCGGTTTTGATGCCAGTAAGAAATACCCTGTCGTACTACTGCAATATAGCGGTCCTGATACACAGGAAGCACTGGACCAATTTAAGTTTGACTGGGAGTATTACCTGGCCGAAAAAGGCTTTGTGGTGGCGTGTGTGGATGGTCGCGGGACAGGTGGCAGAGGAGCTGCATTCCGCAGGCTTACCTATCCGAATTTAGGTAAACTCGAATCACAGGATCAGATTGCCGTGGCTGATTACCTGAAAAAACAACCATACATAGATGGTCAGCGTATCGGTATCTGGGGATGGAGCTATGGTGGCTATATCACACTGATTGCCATGACCGACAAACAAAGCCCCTTCAAGGCTGGTATTGCTGTGGCGCCTGTCTGTGACTATCGTTACTACAACACCATATATACTGAACGGTATCTGAAAACACCAGCAGAGAACCAAGAGGCTTATGATGCCTGTTCACCCATTCTGAGGGCTCCCCAATTAAAAGGTCGTCTGTTGCTGATTCATGGTTTGGCTGACGATAATGTGAGGGCCAACCAGAGCCTGGATATGGCCGAAGCACTGATTGAAGCTGGTATCCGCTTTGATACACAATTTTATCCCACAAGCAGCCATAGTATTCTGGGTGAAACATACCGCCGGCACTTATTCAATACCAAGGTGGAATTCTTCCTGAAAAACCTGTAAAGCACACATGGAAGAACACATCCGCAAACCAGACTGGCTGAAAATCCGATTAGGTGATAATGAACATTTTGCGAAAACTCGGCGGATAATCGGTCATCATCATTTACATACCATTTGCACAAGTGGCCGTTGCCCCAATCAGGCTGAATGTTGGGGCAGAGGAACGGCGACCTTCATGATACTGGGAGACATTTGCACCCGTTCCTGTCGGTTTTGCAATACAAAGACAGGCAGGCCGTTGCCGGTTGATCCGCTGGAACCTGAAAACCTGGCTGAATCTGTTCGTCAGATGGCAGTGAAACACATCGTGCTGACTTCCGTGGATAGGGATGATTTGTCCGATTTGGGAGCCGGACATTGGGTTCAGGTAATCCGTACCGTCCGTCGTGTTAATCCGGCAATCACGTTGGAGGTGCTTATTCCTGATTTTCAAGGTAAGCCTGAGTTGGTTCAGCGGATCATTGATGAAATGCCGGAAGTGGTTTCGCACAATGTAGAAACCGTTCGCCGATTAACACTTGAAGTGCGTTCGGCGGCTAGTTATAATTGCAGTTTACAGGTATTGTCCCAGCTATCGGCCGGAGGTATCCGGACAAAATCCGGTCTGATGCTTGGCCTGGGGGAAACAGAAGAGGAATTGCTTGAAACTATGAGCGATTTGTTAAAAGCAGGTTGTAAGGTGCTCACATTGGGCCAGTACTTACAACCAACCCGCAGGCATTTGCCGGTAAAGGCCTATATTCATCCGGATGTTTTTTTCCGCTATAAGACGATTGGACTGGAAAAGGGATTTGAGGTTGTTGAAAGCGGACCGCTGGTTCGTTCATCCTATCGGGCAGAAAAACATCTTTAACGGGTTTCTTGAACAAAATAATAGTTTAATTGTTCTAGAGTTAGTTTTTCGAATTCCACCACATGTTTCTGATGCCTTTTGTACATATTTTTCTGGTAACGGTTCCGCTTTGGGTATTGATTGTCCTGCCACTACTCCCTTTAATCTTTGGTGTGATAGTGTACGTTAAGTATGGCTTTAAATTATTTCTGGTTAAAAAGTGCAACGAAGAGGAAATATGGTTACCGGTGGTGGATGATGCCGGAAATATAATCGGACGAGTGGCCAAATGTGTATCTCAGGAAGAACCTGGAAAATATCAGCATCCCTTAGTTCGTATACTTGTTTGGCACGAAGGTAAACTATATTTGAGACCAAGGTCTGATAACGTGGTATTTGAACCTGGCATGATGGATCATCCGTTTGAACAGTTGATTTATTTTGGCCATAACATCGATGAAACCTTGCTGGACATTCGCAACCGGTTTTTCCCTGACGCCGAAAAACCCCGCTTCCTGTTGAAATACAAGCATGAAAACAAGGAAGGAAAATGGTTGGTGCTACTGTATCTGGTAACTGTTGCAGACAAAGAACAGCTTAAGAATATTCAACATAAGGATGGTAAACTGTGGCCCTTGACACAAATCAACGAGAACAGTGGCATGTTGTTTTTCAGCCGGATATTTGAAGGGGAAATTGATTTCTTCAGGACCTTGCTTTCCAAATAAGGAAGTTTCCTAGACTATTTCATCTTCTACTATATTTTTCGTTTAAGACCAGATGGAACGCCGCATGCCCAAATTATACCACGCTTGGGTGCTTTTACAAGCATGCTCGTTTCGTAAGTTAAGCTTTGTATATCAAAAAGATACAAGGCTTTTTTGTTAGTTCCACCTGGTTTTTCTTCCAGTCGGCAACAGACCGCGTCCGAATGTTTTCCTCAGGTCCAGTCAGATCAAATGCTACGCAAATACGCGTCTGTGGCCTGAGTGAGGCAATCATGTCTTCCAACAGCGTGTTGTTACGA
>Ga0153915_10000382_pt1 | contig 40633 bp, 42 predicted proteins | sample Opewatmetagenome_2_FD_107003 | JGI IMG/M metagenome (GOLD analysis project Ga0153915, IMG submission 107003) | Freshwater wetland microbial communities from Ohio, USA - Open water 3 Core 3 Depth 3 metaG | ecosystem: Environmental > Aquatic > Freshwater > Wetlands | place: USA: Ohio, Lake Erie...
AAGCTGAAGCTGGAGTACCAGTACCCCCAGGAGGACCAGACCGCGAGGACACTAGATGCCATCAGGTCTCTTTTCACCGTCTGGGGCAAGGACCGGCAGGTTCTGGGCGTCCTTCAGGAGGCCGCGAACCTGATCTCGAAGCACCTGAGGATCAGGGAAATAGGCATGGGACTGAGAGGCCCTGATGGGCTCTATCGGCTCGAGGTGTTCGTCGGGTACCGTCAGGAGACGGAAGCGGCCAACAGAAAGCTGGTCTACCGACTCGAGGACTTCGGGGATTCCGATGTCTACAGGGGGGTCTGGATAAGTAAGCTGACGAAGGCCTATTTCGCGGAGGACGACCCCTACGCGAAGAGCGAAGAGGACACCTTCAACCGTCCGATGCTGCTGAAGGCCAGGCGCATGGCCGAGGACGATAACATCGAGGGGGACTACTTCTGCACGAATGTCAACGGCCCCGAAGGTGATCTCCTCGGTTGGATAGAGATCTCTGGGACGACCGCGTGGAAGCTCCCGAACGCCCAGATGGTGAAATGGATCGAACTCGTCGCCTGCGTGCTCGGGGGATTCCTGTCCTCCAGCGCCCTCGCCGCCAAGAAATGAGCGTTCAAGGTGCAGTCTTGTCTACGTCTGGGTCGGTCTCTCGGAACCCAGGCAGTGTCCACGTAAGAATCCGGTCGCACCTTAGAAGACTCTTGCCCGTGAGCTGATTCAGAGCCATGAAGAACGATAGGATCGTGATCGATGCAGCGACGACGCCCAGGAAGAAGCCGTACACGAGCTCGGTCCTGAAGAATGTGTATCCCGGCATGCTCGTGACGAGATAGCCATCGATGTTCGAGTAGAACATGAAGACGCCCACAAGCTGCACGAAACCGCCTGCCGGCGAGATGAACGACAGAACGACACCCCCGAACAGGACTGACATGGCGACCGCGAACTCCGGCCTTCCGACGCCCTCGTAGTTCAGTTGGCTGGACACGTAATCAATCGGCGTCGCGGGGTATTCGTATGTCAGTCCATCTGGCTCGATCAGGAGAGTCGTGCTGACCCATGGTAGGAAGATGGCTATGACCGCGAGACCGCCTCCTACAATGCAGAGGACGTTCACCCTGAATGTCTTGCCACGGCAGGCGACGGCGAGGGCGTTCTCGACCACCGCCTTTGACTGGGGGATGCCCACGCCGACCGGGTTGAACAGGCTGTATATCACCAGTATCATCGAGACAACGCCGAATATCGCACCCACACCAAGGTTCGTATCCGAGCCTAGGCCCGGGACGATCTTCCCGTAGAACACAGAAAGCCCAGCGAGCTGGACGAACCCTGCGGCGGGCGTTATGAACGCCACGAGCGTGCCGATCAGGAACAGGCTCGCGGCGATGACCAAGGACTCGTCCGCCAGGCCGCTCCCGAGCAGCCCCATCAGGTCGAAGTGAAAGGTCACATCCCCGAAGCGCCTGCTGTCGAGGGTCTGCGTCATCCACTCGAGGGCGACGGAGAAGGCCCCGAGGGCCGCGCCCGCAAGGCAGAGCAGATTGATGCGGAGGTCCTCCCTGACGATCAGGTTGCCCTTCCTCTTGACGCTGCCCGTCTAGTCACTCCCCAGAGTCAGACTACGAATCATACAGTTGATATAATCCTTTGTCTCGCGATGCGCCAAAGTAACCATCAATGATGAGGTTGATGACGCGCCCGAGCCAATCACTTCTTCAGCGTCCGGACCTTAGGGCCGAGGTTCAAAGCGCTCTCGATCCTCGAAATCCTCGCCGAGACATGGTCCAAGCTCTGCCTGATGTCGGCGACGGCCAGAATGACCTCCTTTGAGACGCCGTCATCCTTGTCTGCATGGGCTATCGATTCCAGCTTGGCAATCCTCGCCTCAAACTCCTGCATGCCCTTCTGCTGCACCACCGCTTGCTCCTCGAGACGCTTCCTGTTCTCTGACTCGAGCACCACCTCGAGCCCCTTCGAGATGCGCTCGTCGATGGTCCGACTGTACTCTGAGAATACCTTCCTCATCGCCTGCTCGAGGTCCTCCAGCTTCCTGTCCTGGGTCTCGACCCGTCTCAGCAGGTCGGACATGTCCCCCAGCTCCGAGATGGTCTTCTCGAGGAGTTCCTTGTCGTGAATCTCAATGGATACGGACACCGGCGCCGGGGGATAGTTCTTCATGGCGTCGACGAGGGCGAGCATGTCCGTCTCCGGGCCGGAGCCGCGCATCGCCTCCTGGATAGGCTTCATCTTGGTCAGCTCCGTCCTGGCGACCTTGAGCATGGCCTTGTTGCCCTGCTCCACCTGGTGGAGGGCGTCCATGATCTTCTCCAGCTTGGTGACTGCCTTTGCGATATCGGAATCCTCAACGGATCGGATGTCTCTCACGGCGTCCTTCTTCCCACGAGCGATGGCGTCAGCGACCCCGAACTTCTCGTGGGGATAGACTGTGACCAGGTGAATGGGGTTCGTCGCCACCTTGCTCTCCACATACTCCCAGCCTCTCTCGAAGACCGCCACGTGCTCGTTGTTCGCCTTCGTGAAAAGCAACGCGAGACATCCGTTCGGCAGCACGCAGACCTCGATCTCGTACGGTCCGTTGCGCGCGAGGGATGGAAGGTGCTCGGGCCGCTCCTTCTTCACGGTGTTGAGGTAGGAGCCGAGGTATGACAAGGCGTAGTTCTCGAGGTCTTTCTGCCCGGGTGGCATGGGTTTCTGGGGGGCGTCCATGCTTGCTCGCGATGGTTATTGCACCTGGGATTATGAGCTTTTGCATAAGGCAGTCCCGAGGCGGATCTGGATTGCGGCCAGTCCCGGGCCGTAACTCTCGGAAAGGATTATGTATGTTCACGTCCAATCCAATCCATCCCAACGCCGGCACCGAAACCCCCCTAGGCAGTGAGCATTTGAGCATCATCAAGTCGAAGCGCTACATCAAGAAGGTCGCAATGGTGGGCGACTCTGCCGTGGGGAAGACCTCGCTGATACGCAGGTTCGTGATCGACGTCTTCGACGACAAGTACATCGCGACGATCGGAGCGAAGGTGAGCAAGAGGGACGTCGAGTACACTCTCCCGGACAAGACGATCTACCTCACACTCATGATGTGGGACATCCTGGGGCAGCACGACTACAAGAAGATGCGTGTGCAAGGACTCACCGGGGCGCACGGGGTAATTCTCGTCACGGACCTGACGAGGCCCGAAACGATCAAGATGGTCGAGCAATTCTGGTTGCCGGAGATAACCGAGGTGCTCGGCAGCACGGTGTTGATTCTTGTTGGCAACAAGTGCGACATCGCTGGGAAGGATTCGCCAGGCGCTGAGGCGCTCAGGCAGGTCGGGGCGAAGGTGGAGTCCCCCGTCATACTCTCGAGCGCGAAGACGGGAGAGAATGTCGAGGCCGTCTTCAAGAAGATCGGGGAGATCATGCTGGCCGGGGACTTCGTGGGGGAGAAGAAGGAACTGACCGCGGAATCGCTCGCACAGGCCGTGGACGACGTCGTCAGCGACTTCTGCGAGCAGTATGGAGACACGACGAAGGCGATGGACATCATCGAGCGGGAGTTTCAAAAAGCCAAAGTCGATGTCAACTACCCGACCAAGGAGAGTCTTCTGATGGCGATAGAGTACCTATCGGATGTGGAGCGGGACGTGCACGGGAGGGACGTCTCCGAGGTCAACAAACTAAGGCGCTGGAAGATGATAGACGAGGCGCGCTGAGCGCCACGTTTATTGCACCGTTCGCGACTCAGGTCGACCGACATGATATCAAGGAAGCGGAGACTCGAGATCGCCTTGCAGAAGTTGAAACAGCTTGAGACCAGGTCGGCGAAGCTGGAGCAGTACACGACGCCAGCCGCCATCGCTGCGGATGTCCTGTGGGAGGCGTTCAATGAGGGTGATATCGCCGGGAGACGAGTCGTCGACCTCGGCTGCGGGAACGGCATCTTTGCCATCGGCGCCAAACTGATGGGGGCCTCCGAGACCCTTGGGGTGGACATAGACGGCGCTGCGATCGAGCTCGCGAGGGAGAACGCGAAGTCGCTCTCAGTGGAGGTCGAGTTCAGGGAGTCGGATGTGCGGGACGTAAGAGGCGAATTCGACACCGTCCTCCAGAACCCGCCCTTCGGCGCGCAGACGAAGCATGCGGATAGGGCATTTGTCGAGAAGGCCCTGGAATTGGCTCCGAGGACCTACTCCCTGCACAACGCGGGAACCGAGGAGTTCGTATCCAAACTGGCTACTGCCCTTGGCGGGGTCTCCGCGGCGGTCAAAAGCTATAAATTGGAGATTCCATATGCGTTCGCATTCCACAGGAAGTCTGTGGAGACCATACCTGTGGTTCTTCTCAGATTTGATAGGAGCAGGTGATTCAGCTGACGAGAACAGGCAAGAAAGTGCTTCCGGGAGACGAGGTGGCCATAGCCGAGGAGTACATGTCCGGCGAGGGCACCTATGAGAAGGACGGCAAGATATTCGCGAGAGCAGTCGGGGAGCTCGACCTGGACGCCAGGGAGAAGCTGGCGAAGGTGATTCTCGACAATCCTCCGGTGGTGCTCCAAGAAGGGGACCTCGTCATCGGCGAGGTCACGGACGCGAAACCGGCCATGGCGATTGTGAACGTCCTTGCTCAGGAGGGCAGGGACAGGGCGGTCTCGAGCGAGACGCTCGCGTCCGTCCACGTATCGAAGCTATCGAGCTCATACGTCGAGGACGCGGGTGATGTGATGCGGCCGGGGGATATCATTAGAGCGCAGGTCATACAGGTCGACCCATCCGTTCAGCTGTCGACCGCGGGCCCGCACTTTGGCGTCATCCGGGCGCTGTGTGGGCGCTGCAGGAACCCCATGGAGAGGAAGGGCAGGAGCCTCTACTGCGAGCATTGCGATCGCTCAGAGAACAGGAAGCTGGCCGACGACTACAGGGCGTTTGACAAGGCTTGACATGGCACTAGTCAGATGGTAAAGTCTTTATCGCGGCATTATCATAGGCAGGAAGCGGAAGGGGGGCATCGTTGGCAGAAGGTAACCAGGAGCTTCTCGCAGAGATCGCACGGCTCAGGGAGGACCTCAAGCAGCTCCGTGAGATCGTGAACGTTTTGGTGAACGTCGTAATGGAAGAGGACGTGGAGGAAGAGGAGTCAGAATTCCCGTCATATCCCGGCAACGAGAACAAGTTCAATCTCTACAACTGAAATCGAACGGCCGAACAAGAATAAAGAATCGGAGCCCGTTACCCCGCCTGAGGCGGCTTACTTGAAGAACAGCTACTTCGTGGACAGCATGCGGGCTCAGGAGAAGTGGAGGGTTGAGGAGTGCATCAACCTCCTGCCCTCGGAGAACGCGACCAGCCCGCAGGTCAGGGCCCTGCTTTCAAGCGATTTCGTCAACAGGTACACGCTCCCGATGAACGACTTCTATGCCGGGGAGTACATCGAGAACGGCTACCGGGGCACAAGGATCACCACGGATGTGGAGAAGAAGGCTGAAGAGGTCGCGCGTGAGGTTTTCAAATCCAGATATGCCTGTGTGCAGCCGCTCTCGGGCCACATTGCAGGCATGATCACAATCGCCGCCACCACAAAGAGAGGGGATGCGCTGATGGCGATCGCCCCCGAGCACGGCGGCTACGACGGCTACGCCCAGGCCTACATACCCGACCTGTTCGGATTGAAGGCGTCGGAACTCCCGTACGACGAGCAGAGGGGGAACATCGACACTGACCTGGCGGTCGACAAGATCAGAAAGAAGAGGCCGGCGCTTGTCATCCTGGGGGCTTCATACATCCTCTTCCCCTACGACCTCGGCCCGGTGAGGGATGGCTGCGACTCTGTAGGGGCCAGCCTGGCATACGACGGGTCGCACGTGCTCGGCCTCATCGCGGGCGGGGAGTTCCAGATGCCGCTGAAGGAAGGCGTGGACATCCTCTACGGTTCGACCCACAAGAGCTTCTTCGGGCCCCAGGGAGGGCTGATCGTAACCGACAGCAAGGAAATGGACGCAGCGGTCCGGAGGAATCTCACCTGGCGGCTGGTGGACAACGTCCACTGGAACAGGGTGGCCTCGCTCGGACACGCACTCCTGGAGATGCGCAGGTACGGTCCTCAGTACGCGAAACAGGTTGTCAAGAACTCGCAACGGTTCGGGAAGGAGCTCGCGGAACGCGGCTTCCCGCTCAGGTTCGAGGAGCTCGGATTCTCGAAGTCGCACCAGCTGCATATCGACACGAAGCGACTCAAGAAGAAGTACGGGCTCTCGGTGAACGACTTCTCAGTCAGACTGGAGAGGTCGAACGTCATCACTGACTCCGGGGGCAGACTCGGGACCTCAGAGATCACCCGCATGGGTTTCAAGGAGCGCCATCTAGGTTCACTGGCGGACATATTCATGGCCGCAGCTGAGGGCGAGGACGTTCGCAAGGACGTTAAGGCGCTGAGGGACAGGTTCGATCAGGAGTACCGCTTCAGGTAAGGTTGAACCCCCAAGGGTAAACCCCTTTAACGGCCAGGTGCATTCCGTGCCCGTGAAGGAGAACAGGTATTCGAGGCAGCTCTTGCTCCCTGAGATAGGCGAGAGCGGCCAGAAGAAGTTGGGCCGCAGCAGGGCCGTCGTCATAGGGTGTGGCGCTCTCGGGACATACGTCCTCGGGTTCTTGGTTAGGGCAGGGGTCGGTCAGGTCGTCGTTGTCGACAGGGACATCGTTGAGCTCTCCAACCTCCAGAGGCAGACGCTGTTCGCCGAGAAGGACGTCGGCAGGCCCAAGGCGAAGGCCGCGGAGGAGGCTCTGCGCGCCATCAATTCTGAGATAGAGGTATGGGGGGTGGTCGCGGATGTCAGCTACTCCAATATCCAGAGGATTATCCAGAACGCGACGGTTGTTCTCGACGCGACGGACAACATGGACACCAGGTTCCTAGTGAACGATGCGTGCGTAAAGCATGGCACACCGTGGATCTACGCTGGCGCTGTCGGCACCACGGGCATGGTCATGCCGATCGTTCCCCGGGGCCCTTGCCTCCGTTGCATCTTCCCGTCGGTACCCCAGCCGGGACAGCTACCGACATGCGACACCGTCGGGATCGTCAACACGCTCCCGAGCACCGTCGCCTCGATCGAGGCGACCGAGGCATTCAAGATAATGCAGGGGAGGCAGCCGACGAAGGAACTCCTGTTCATCGATGTCTGGCAGGGCGAATTCCAGAAGATCACGGTGAGGAAGAACCCAGAATGCCTGGCGTGCGGGAGGATGGACTTCGAGTTCCTCCAGGCGAAGAAGAGGAAGTTCGCGGCCTCTCTGTGCGGCAGGAATGCGGTGCAGATCGTGCCTGTCAAAGAGCTCAAGGGAGGGCTGGCCGACCTGAGGAGGAAGCTGTCGAGGCTTGGGGACGCGGCGATCATGGACGGCGTCCTGAAGTTCAAGACGAAGGGCATCGACCTGACGGTCTTCCCCGATGGGAGGACCATCGTCGGCGGCACCACGGACCTTGCCAAGGCGAAGACGGTCTTCACCAAGTACGTCGGTGATTGATTGCGCGCGGTAGTCCTGTTGTCCGGCGGGATCGACTCGCCCGTGGCCGCGTATCTTATGGGAAGGCAGGGGCTGGAGCTCGTGCTCGTGCACTTCGATAATCGCCCGTTCACGAGCGATGCCGAAGTGGACAAGGCGAAGGCGCTGATGACGAAGGTGGATCAGGCCCTCGGAACCAAGACCAAGAAGATCATGGTGCCCCACGGCAAGACGCAGGCGGAGCTTGCGAGATGCTGCAGGAGGAACATGGAGTGCGTACTCTGCAGGAGGATGATGTTCAGGGTCGCCGAGAGGCTCGCGGAGAAGCACGATGCTCGCGCGATCGTCACGGGCGAGTCGCTCGGCCAGGTCGCCTCGCAGACACTCGCGAACATGTCGGTCGAGGAGCGCGCGACAAGGCTCCCGATTCTCCGCCCGCTAGTAGGTCTTGACAAGGTCGAGATCGAGCGGATCGCGAAGACCATCGGAACGTATGAGACCTCGATCCTGCCGGGGCTATGCTGCACGATCGCGCCGAAGAAGCCGTCGACCTACAGCAGGCTCGAAGGGGCTACGGGGGAGGAGGCGAAGGTCGACATAGATGGCCTCACGGACGAGGAATTCCAGGGAGCGGTGGAACTTCTGTGAAGGGATACGTGCTGGATACCTCCGTGCTCTACTATGGAAAGGATCTGCCCCTAGAGGGCGAACTCGTGATAACCCCGGGGGTCGCTCGCGAACTCTCAAAGGAGGGCATGGCATCGAGACTGGAGCTCCTGCTCGCGACTCGCATACGCATCTCGTCCGCGTCGCGCAGGTCCCTTGAAAAGGTCCGGGAGGCGGCCGAGAGAACAGGGGACTCCCGAAGGCTTTCGGAGACGGACAAAGAGCTCCTGGCGGTCGCACTGGATCTCGGGTACGAATTGCTGACAGACGACTATTCGATCCAGAACGTAGCGAGCATGTTGGGCATCGCTGCGAGTGGACTCGACCAGCCCGGAATCACGAAGGTCTATGAGTGGGAATCCAAGTGCCGGGGATGCGGGAAGGCCCTCCCGGCCGATGTCAGAGTCTGCCCTGTGTGTGGAAGCGGGACGAAGACCCGCCGCAAGCGCGAGCCCCCGCGGGCCTAGAGCCTCTGCAGGAAGTACAGCGTGACCTTGTCGCTCTCCCTGGGTTTCTGGCCGAACTTGTAAAGCTTCCCCAGCTTGTTGATGAGGTCCTCCCTCGTCTCGCCAGGCTTCGCCTCCAGGTCATAGGCCAGGAATCCGAAAGGGAGGTCCCCGAGCTGCCAGTCGCACGCGAGCAACACGTGCGCAATAAACTTCCGCCTAGGGCTGACCACCTCGACCCTCTCATCCGGCGCGTACTTCTGCTCGCCCCGGTGGACCCTTATCGTCGCGAAGAATCGGTCGTTCAGCTTCTTCCAATCCTGCGAGAACGCCATCTCTCTGAACCGCATCTCCATCCTCGATGCCGAGATTCGTCATGACACCTTAAGCGTTGCTGTCGGAGGCTTTTTGGCGTATGCTTGGATGGAACCGAAATTGTTAGGTTCTATCATTAACGGGGGTGTGACCTATCGCGGCACGAGGAAGTGGCGAGGCCTATCCATTCCTGGGGATTGCCGAGGGCGGGACTCAGACCTCAACGGTGCCCCATTCGGTCTCCGCGACGCGTTTGAAGTAGCCCTTCGGGTGCAGGCAGTTCGGGCAGGCCACGGGTGCCTCCTTGCCGCGGTGAAGATATCCGCAGTTTGTGCAGAACCAGATCTCCTCCTTGTCGGACTTGTACAGCGTCCCCGCTTTGAGCCTGTCGAGCATCAGCTGGTACCTCTTGCCGTGGTGCTGCTCGATCCTGATGATGTTCTCGAAGAACTTCGCGGCTGCCGCGTTCCCCTCGTCCTTCGCCTCCTTCAGAAACTGCGGATACATCTTCCGCCACTCGTGCACCTCGCCGGATGCGGCCTCCGCGAGATTCTCTTCCGTGGTCCTTGCGATCTTCAGCAGGTTCATGATGATTGCTGCGTGCTCGTACTCGTTCTCAGCGGTCTCCTGGAACGTCTTCGCGATGGCCTGGTGTCCCTCCTTGTTGGCGACCCCGGCCCACTTCGTGTATTTCGCCCTCGCTTGGCTCTCTCCTGCGAGCGCGGCCTTCAGATTCTCCTCTGTCTTGGACATTCGAGCTACCTCTGATTCCGAAATGACTGCAAGTATTTATCAATTGACTTATCGGTCAGAAGAACCCGAAGACCTTCTTGCACCTGATCGCCCTGTTGAGGCCTCTCCTGCCCAGCAGGAACATCGCCAGCCCGAGCAGGTGGTCGTTTGGAAAGAACATGTCGCCCAACCGCCTCGTCCGGCGAGCGTTCCCCAGGTTCTTCTCCATGCAGGCCCTCCACCTGGTCTCGTACTCCGAAAGCGGAAGACCGCCTTTGAGGTGCTCCCGAATCACGCGGCCAGCGAACCTGCCAGCAATCATGGCGGTCGGTATCCCGCCGCCGTTGGTCGCCATAGGGAACCCCGCCGAGTCTCCAACGAGCAACACCCTCCCGTTCACGGTCCGGTCCACCGGGCCTGAGGCCGGGACAAATCCCATCGTGACATCTCCGAACGACTTCAGCCCCAATCGTTCGACGAACTTGCGGAAGACCTCGCTCGGCCTTTCCTTCAGCACTTTCGGATTGAATCCGATTCCGACGTTGGCGCCCTTCTGCTTTGGGATGACCCATGCGTAACCTCCGGGGGCAAGGCTGCCGAAGTACATCCTGACCACTGGCTCGAACCTGCCCTGGGCCTGGCATGTCACCGCCGGATAGATGAGGCTGGGCTTTCTCAGCCCCGCCTCCCTTGCTGTCCTGGAGTTCGGCCCATCTGCGCCGACGATGACCTTGGCCCTCACCTCCCCTCTCGAGGTGCTCGCCACGCCATCCTTGAGGCCAAGGAACGACGTCTCTGTGAGGAGTCTCGCGCCCTTCTCCGTCGCGAGCTTCACAAGGTGTTTGTCGAACAAGCGCCTGTGCAACGTCTTGCCCGAGAATGCGCAACTATAGGCCCGTCCCCCGGGGGATATCATTTCCACCGCGTCCGCTTGGCCAGCGACGAGCGAAGCCTCCAGAGCGAACAGTTCCTCCAGGTCCATGCTCCTCGGGAAGATGTCGTACATCTCCTTCGGGTCCGGCAGGAACTCGCCGCACTGGACGGGGTAGCCGATCTCACTGCGCCTGTCGATCACAAGCACGTCGACGTCTCTCCCCGCACAGTACCTCGCGGTCGTGCTGCCCGCAGGGCCAGCGCCGACGATCAGGACGTCGACTTCTTCCAAGGCTTCTTCCCCCGGGTGATGGTCGCACCCTTCAGCTCGAGGTACTTGGTCGAGACTTCGGTGAAACCGCTCGCCTGCAACAGCTCCTCATACAGCTTCGTCGACCCGAAGGCCTCGTAAGTCTCGACGAAGGTTGCGTAGGGATCCCGGGCCAGGCGCTCCCTTGTCGCCGCCGGAACTCCTATCCGAGCCAGCGGCGGGACCATATGCCTCACGTGCATCTCGAGAAGTTTGGAGAGAGGTCCCGGAGGAGGCTTTGCGATGTCAACTATCATCGCCTCCCCTCCCTCCTTGAGGACCCTGTTCATCTCCCCCGCCGACGCCCCTCGGTCGTAGAAGTCCCTGAATGAGAACACGCAGAACACCTTGTCGACCGACCCTTCCGTCAGCGGCAGTCGTTCGCCGACCCCTCGTAGCAGGGTGACTCTATCCGAGTTGAGCTCGTTCCTCGAGATCTGCAGAAGCTCCTTGGACGGTTCTACGCAGAAGACCCTCTTCGCCATCAGGTGCCGCGTGAAGTTGCCGGGGCCCGACCCAATCTCGAGCACGACGTCGTCCTCGTGGGCCAGGTCTGCCACGGCCCTCCTCCACCGGTCGACCATGCCAAAGGTGATGAGCCTGTTGACGCGCTCGTAGTACGGGGCCACCTCTTCCATGGCGTCGATGACCTCGTGCCACTCCTTCTCTGACATCCCCTGGTGGTCCATCTCAGCGCACCTATGCTTCCCTCGACAGGACCTTAGCCACAAGGTCCCTGAGCCCTTTGCTGTAGCCGTTGTTCGACAGACATCCCAGGGAATGGAGCGCCTCCATGCCGTAGTACTCACCCATGGCCCGCGCCTTCTCTATTGCGCCCGCGCGAGACACCAGCTCCGTGCACTTCTTCACGGACTCTGGAGAGGGACCTTCGGTCGCGATGACCTCGAGTATCGCCTTTCTCGCGTCGTCGGATCCTTTTATCGCCAGGAGCGAAGGCAGTGTCAGGTTGCCCTCGCGCAGGTCGTTCCCCGCAGCCTTGCCCGTCTTCTTCTCGTCCCCTGTGAAGTCCAGGACGTCATCTATGATCTGGAACGCGATGCCCAGGCTGAGGCCGTACTTCCCGACGCTCTCGATCTCCTCCGGGCTCGCCCCAGCCAGGTACGCGCCCACCATCGCCCCTGCCTTTATGGGCTGAGCGGTCTTGCGCTCCATTATCTTCAGGTAGGTGTCGACCGTTAGGCTCTTCTTGTGCCTGTACCGGTTCTGAAGGATCTCTCCCTCCGCGAGGCTCGCGCACGCATCCGCGGTGGTCTCGACGACGACCTTGTCGAACACGCCGCCGATCTGAAAGGCCTTCGCGAACAGGAAATCCCCTGTGACGATCGCGTCGTGTATCCCATACTTCTTGTAGACCGTGACCCGGCCTCTGCGCGTCGTGCCGCCATCGTTGATGTCATCGTGTATCAGAGTCGCGGAGTGTATAAGCTCGAAACCAGCCGCGATCTCGACTATCTTCTTGCTATCGGTTCCGCCGAAGGATTTGTACGACAGTATCGTGACCGTCGGCCTGAGCCGTTTCCCACCCGCGTTTATCACATGCATTGATGCATCTGTGAGAATCTGCTCCTGGGACCTCACCATTTCCTGGAGCCTGGCGTCGACCATCTCTAGCTCCTTGCCGATGCCGAAGTCCCATGGCGCGGTGGTCATGGTATGGCGCATATTGACCAATTCATACTTAAGAGTAACCCCCTCTGGCATTGTCCAGATGTCGACCATCTGGCATGCGCGTTATTCGCCCCATCAGCCAAGGCCTATCGGGAGCCCGGAGAACAGCTCCGCGGCCTCCCTGCACGCGCTTATGACCGGATCGGGATAGACGCCAAGCACGACCGTCATGACGAGCGCGACGACAATGGCGGACGCGATCATCGGGGTCGGTTTCAACGGCCCCGTGGGGCCCTTGTCCATGTACATGTACTTGATGACCCGTGCATAATAGTACAGGGACAGCGCACTGTTGAGCACACCAGCGATTGCGAGCCACACGAGCCATTCGGGGCCCGGAGAGATTGAGCCGTAGACCGCGGACGAGAATATCACGAACTTGCTCGCGAACCCGGCGAGCGGCGGTATCCCGGCGAGCGACAGCAGGAAGAGCGTCATCGATATCGCGAGGAACGGAGAGCGTCTGCTGAGACCCTTGAAGTCCTCGAGGCGCTCCCCGACCGCGATGGCTCCCATCGCCGCGACGACCATGAACGCCCCGGACTTCATGAAGGCGTGCGTGAGGATGTGGAAGAGGCCCCCTGCGATCGCATACTGCGTTCCGACTGGAAGTGCGATCAGAATGTAGCCCGCCTGCGCGATCGATGAGTACGCGAGCATCCTCTTGATGTTGGTCTGAGAGACCGCGATCAGGTTGCCGACGGTCATCGTCAAAATGGCAAGGGCGCCAACGGCCACCTCCCAGTCACCCTTGCTCACGACAATCCCGAACAGGAATATCTTGAAGAAGGCCGCAAAGCCCATCTTCTTGGATGCGGCCGCCAGGAACCCTGATATCGGCGTCGGAGCGCCCTCGTACACATCCGGTGCCCACATGTGGAACGGCACCATGGCGATCTTGAACCCGAGGCCGGCCATGAACAGGACCACTCCGAGCAATAGGAAGGTCTCCGAGCCCTCCAGGCCGGTGAAGGCGGCGTCGAGCGCAGTGCCCATGATGTTGAGGTTCGTCGTCCCGGCTACGCCGTACACTATCGAGATCGCGAACAGGGTGATTGCGGAAGAGAACCCGCCGACGATGAAGTACTTGGTCGCGGCCTCCGCGGAGCGCTTCTCGGTCTTTCGGAATCCTGAGAGAGCGAACGAAGCGATCCCGGATATCTCGAGGCCGACGAACAGCATGAAGAGATCGTTGCCCTCGGCGACGAGGGTCATGCCCGTGATCGCCAACAGTATCAGCGCGTAATACTCCCCCTGGTTTCGGTCCTTTCTGATGAACTCGGGGGACGACAGCACGACCACGATCCCGACCGACACGAACACCAGCATGAACAGGCCGGAGAATGTGTCCAGCTCGATGAGCGGGATCGTGCTCGCAGGGGGAGTCCAGAGGCCGAAAAAGAGCCATGAAACGATGGCGGCGGCAAGGGCTATGAGCGGGGCGAGCGCGATGCCCGAGAGGAACCGCTTGTCCTTCAGCAGGTAGTCGAACGCCGGGAGGACCAGCGCGAACGCGAGCAGTATGAGCTGCGGGATGAGGGATTCCAGGTAGTTAAGCACGGACATCTCATGCACCCCCCAGCAGGCCCGGCAAGCTGGTGACTATCTCGATCGCCGGGCTGATGAAGTTGAAGATGAGGAACGGGAACACTCCGAAGATCGCTATCAGCACGAGAAGCAGGCTCACTGGGATGCTCTCGTACCAGCTAACATCGTGCACGTGCGCTGTGTCAATCTTGTCGGTCAGCGGTCCGAACATCGACCGCTGCAAAGCCCACAGATAGTATCCCGCTGTCACGGCGACGCTAAGTATCGGCAGGAACAGCCAGAACGCCCAAGTCTGGAACATGCTGGCGAGCACCATGAATTCCGCCGCGAAGCTCACGAGCCCCGGCAGTCCCAGGGAGGCGAGGAAGCCAATCGTCATCATCGTGGACGCCGCCGGCATCTTCTTCGACAGCCCACCAAGCAGCGGGATCTCCCTGGTGCCGCATTTGTGCTGGACCACGCCGCACATCATGAACAGGACGGCCGTGACCAGCCCGTGGGCGAACATCTGGAACACCCCCGCGACCATCCCCAGCTCCGTGAACGTCGCATATCCGAGAAGGACGAACCCCATGTGGCTGATGGAGCTGTAGGCGACCATCTTCTTGAGGTCCGTCTGGGCAAGGCAGAGGAGAGCGCCGTACAATATGCTCACCACAGCGATTACTGCCATGAGTATCTGTAGCTCGTGCGCCCCCGTCGGGAAGGTCGGGATCGCCACGCGGATTATCCCGTAGCCGCCCATCTTGAGCAACAGTCCGGCCAGAAGTACGCTGCCGGCGGTTGGCGCCTCGACGTGCGCATCTGGAAGCCAAGTGTGGAACGGCACCATCGGGACCTTCACGCCGAACCCGAAGAACAGCGCTCCAAACGCTACGATCTGGAAGGTCCTCCCGAACGCATCGAGCTGGAGGCTCGAGCGAGCGATCGCCTCCATGCTGAACGAGCCGGAGCCGGACTGGAAGTACATCGCCATGATGGCGATCAGGATCGCGAGGCTCGCGACGTGCGTGTAGATGAAGAACTTGATTGCAGCGTAGTCCTTCCGCGGGCCGCCCCACACGCCGATCATGAAGTACATCGGTATGAGGACTACCTCCCAGAACACGTAGAACAGGAAGTAGTCGAGTGCGGAGAAGACCCCGAGGACCCCGACCTCCAGCACGAGCATCAGCCCGAAATACTCCTTTGGCCGGAGTGTGGTGTCCCAGGAGAATAGGATCGACAGGGTGCTCAGGAGGGTCGTCAGTATGAACAGGGGAAGGCTGATCCCGTCCAGCCCCACGATGTAGCTTATCCCAAGCGATTCGATCCAGGTGTACTCCTCATAGTACTGGAAGTTGAAGAACCCGAAGCCGCGTGGATCCCGGAAGCCCTCGTGGTAGCCGGGAGCGGTCGGGTCAGGATCCACGATGAACTCGAGTCCAACGAGGATCGAGAGCACGAGCGCTGCGAGGGAGAACCCGAGCGCGACATATTTCGCATACCTCTCGAACCGGCCGAGGCCGAAGGTGACCAGGGCTCCGATGAGCGGGAGCAGGATTATGATCGAGACGATCGGGACGCCCGCGAACACGGCTCACCAACCTCCCCAGGGCAGCACGAACAGGACGAAGACGATGAGCACGACGATGCCCACGACAATCAGGCTCGCGTACCTCTGCACATTCCCGGACTGGCCCTTCCGGATGACTCCGCCGGTGTTAGCTCCCAGATATGCAAACCCGTTCACGATGCCGTCGATCACGTATCTGTCGAACAGATCCGACAGCTTCGCGAACCCGTAGACGACCTTGTACGCGAAGTCGTCGTAGAACTTGCTGATGTACCACCGGTTGTCCAGCGCCCTCTGGAAAGTCCCCTGAACGCCTCTCGCGAAGACCGACCTGTCGAAGCCCGGGACGTAGTAGATCCTGTATGCCACCAGGATCCCCAGGACGACGATACCCAGGACCAGGTATGTGAACGGGCTGGAGAAGATCTCAACAACGATTTCGGACAGGGGTTCCTCAGTCGCAGAGAGCGGAATGCCTTCCAGGGATCTCTCCATGAAGGATCCGAAGCCCTCTCCGATGAAGAGCGCTGCCCCAGAAGTCAGTGCGAGCACTGCCAGAATCATCAGCGGCACGGTCATGAGCTTCGGGGACTCGTGTGCGTGGTACTCCGAACGCGGCCCGCCCGCGAATGTCATGAACCACATCCTGAACATGTAGAAGGCCGTCAGAAAAGCGGTCGCGACACCCATGGCCCAAAGGAGGAAGAACGCGGCATCGAAGTCGCCGGCATGATAGACGGACGAAAGAACCTCGTCTTTGCTCCAGAAGCCCGAGAGCGGAGGAATCCCCGCGATGGCCAGGGACCCAATGAGCATCGTGATGGATGTGATGGGCATCTTCTTCCTGAGGCCTCCCATCAGACGCATGTCGTTGGTGCCGACCGCGTGGATCACGCTTCCGGCGCACAGGAACAGAAGGGCCTTGAAGAACGCGTGGTTCATCAGATGGAAGGTCGCGGCGGAGTACCCCGCCGCGGACTGAGAGTGTATGAGAATGAAGCCCCCGGCGCCCAGCCCGAGGATCATGTAGCCCAGCTGGCTGATCGTACTGTATGCCAGAACGCGCTTGATGTCCGTCGCGGTGAGCGCGACCGTGGCCGCTATGAGCGCCGTCACTCCGCCGATGATGCCCACGAACAGGAGGCTGTCTGGGGTCTGGACCAGGAGCGGGTACGTCCTCGCCGTCAGATAGACTCCCGCCTTGACCATTGTCGCCGCGTGGATGAGCGCAGAGACCGTGGTCGGGCCCTCCATAGCGTCCGGCAGCCATTCGTGAAGTGGGAACTGGGCGCTCTTCCCTATCGCCCCTCCGAAGATGAGCGCTGTCGATAGCGTCAACACTCCGCTGGGAACGGTCGCTGCGGCGTCCGCACCGCCGTTCGCGAATAGCACCTCGAAGTCGAGCGTGCCCATGTACTTGAAGAGGACGATGATGCCCGCCATGAACATGATGTCCCCCACGCGCGTGACGATGAACGCGCGCTTGGCAGCGCTAGCGGCAGAGGGGCGCTCGTACCAGAACCCGATCAACAAGTAAGAGCACAGGCCGACGAGCTCCCAGAACACGAACATCTCGAGGTAGTTGTTCGCGATCACCAGGCCGTACATCACCGAGATGAACAGCATGATCTCGGCGTAGTACCGCCTTCTCCGCTCGGCCTCCTCGTGCATGTAGGCGCCCGAGTATATCACCACGAGCGTGCCGACGACGGACACGACAAGGAGCATTATCGCCGTGAGCTGGTCGATCCAGATTCCGAAGGTGATGTGGAAGTCGCCGATCACGAGCCACTCGAAGCTCGGCGCACCGACCGTGAGCGTGTTCCCCTGGAACACCTCCCAGATCACGAGCACCGAGACTATGAGCGCTCCAGCGGCGCCTCCGATCGCGTATCCGCCGCCATCCTCCCACCAGAGCGTCCTCTTCGGCAGAAGCCCAATCAGCACGAACGCTGCGAAGGGTATGACCGGGATCAGCCAGGCGTTCTCGAGGATCACTCTACCACCTCAGGATGTTGATCTTGTCAACATCGATCGTCTGATACCTGCGGTAGACCGTGAGGAGGATTGCGAGGCCCACCGCGACCTCGGCGGCCGCGATGGCGATCGAGAACAGCGCGAAGACCTGTCCGGTCGGGTCCTTGTCCTCCAGCGGATGGAGGACCGTGTGGTACCGGCTGAACGCGACCAAGTTGATGTTCGCAGCGTTGAGCATGATCTCGATGGACATCAGGACTACGATCGCGTTCTTTCGGCTGAGGACCCCGTAAGCCCCTATGGCGAACAGGAGCGAGCTGAGGACGAGCCAGTATTCGATCGGTATCATTGGCCCTCCTCCTTCTCCTCCTTCGCGAGGAATATGCCGCCGAGGAGAGCCACCAGGAGCAACACGCCTATGAACACCATGATTAGCCCATAGCCGGAGGCTCCGCTCACACCGAACATCGCCCTGCCGACATCCTCGTTGCTGACCGTGTCGTTCCGCTCGTCGAACCCCGCGGGGCTCGGCCAGTCCACGGAGAGAACCGCGCCGATGAACAGGAGCGCGAAAGCGATGATCGCCAGTCCGCGGACGTAGCCGGACCTGTTCATCTCTTCTCACTCTCCATGATTTCCTTTCTGGTGAGCATGATGCCGAAGAGGATGACGACCACGACGGCTCCCACGTACACGATTATCTGTATGATTGCGACGAACTCCGCGCTGAGCATCACGAACAGGACGGCGACAGCGATGAAACAGGTCGCGAGCCAGACCACGCTGTGGACCACGTCCTTGTTGCGGACGACCAGCAGCGCGGATACCAGCGCGAGGAACGCCATCAGCAGGAAGATGAACATCTCCCAATCCCAGGTCACTTCCTCACCCCCGGCATCTCAATCGCCTTGAATTTGCATGACCTGAAGCACTTCCCGCACCCTACGCACTTCTCGAGCACGAACACCGCCCTCTTCTTGGGCTTGCCCTTCTTCCCGCCAGGAAGCGCCTTCTCTGTCCCGGGCATATCCATCATGTAGATGGCGTCAGCTGGACAGGCGCGCGCGCATGCGCCGCAGCCCGTGCAATTCTTGAGGACGAACTTGGGCTCCGGCATCTCGAAGTACGACTCCCAGACCTCCTTCATCTGGAGGGCCTTGTCCGGGCAGACGACCGTGCACTTCCCCTCCTCCTTGCACCTCGCGAGCGCGATCTCCGGCTTCTTCTTGCCAGTGCCCTCGATCGACATCATCGCGATGCACATCTCGGGGCACTCGCCCGCGCACTTCTCGCATCCCGAGCACTTGTCGAGGTCGAGCACGGGTATGAGGCGCTTCTGCCGCTCCTCCTTCACGGTGTCCGCGTAGTGGTCGTCCCGCAGGTCCCGCGGGTCGAACTTGATCTTGGCCCTGTCGCGGTCAGCGAGCTCGAACTGGACGCCCTCGTGGAGCGCGACCGTCGGGCACACTTCGACGCACAGGCCGCAGAACAGGCACCGGCCCATGTCGATCCCAGGACGCTCTATCTTCCCGAGCTCCGGGTCCTCTAGCTTCTGCATCCACATGCAGTCATTTGGGCATATCTGGACGCAGTTGGAGCACCCGATGCACCTCTTGAAGTCCAGTATGTGCTTGCCGCGGTAGGACGGAGGCAGATTGAGTTTCTGGTACGGGTACAGGATAGTGTTCGGCTTGCCGAGTATCAGGGACCTCACGACCTGTGCTCCGGTCCTCTTGATCGGCCTCACCGCGATGCCAGTCGCATCCCCAACGGGTCTCTTCTTTGCCTCCGCCATCAGAACCACCCCAGGGACTTGAGTGCGACCGCGATCATCAGGTTGACTATCGCGAGGGGCATGAGCCTCTTCCATCCTATGTTCAGGAGCTGGTCAATCCTGACCCTCGGGAGGGACCATCTGGCCCATTCGACGATCACGAACACGATGTAAGCCTTGATCAGGAACCATATCGGGCCCGGGATGAACGATGGGCCTATCCATCCGCCCAGGAACAGCGCGGTGATTAGCGCCCCCGCGCAGTAGCCCCGGAGGTAGCTCGTCATCATGAAAAGCCCGAACCTCATCCCCGAGTACTCGGTGGTCCAACCCTCGACAAGCTCTGCCTCCGCCTCCGGCAGGTCGAAAGGTTGCACCTCGACCTCCGCGAACATGCAGATGATGAACACCACGAACCCTATCACGAGCGGGATCGCGAACCAGACCGTCCGCTGTGCCTCGACGACCTCAAAGAAGCTGAACCCTCCGGCGAGCACGACGACGCTCGCCACGCAGAGCAGAAGCGGTATCTCGTAGCTCATCATCTGGGCGGCCGAGCGCATTCCACCGATGAGCGTATACTTGTTGTTCGATGCCCACCCGGCAACGAGGATTGAGAACGGTGCGATGGCGAACATCGCGAACGCGAACAGGACCCCCGCCGGGACCCCGGTATCGGTGGGGCTCGTCAGTATGGCAAACTTCGGGCTCAACGGAATGGCCGCGAGGATGGCGATGGATGACCCGACGAATATCACGGGCGCCAGGAGGTATCCGAACCTGTCGGCCTTCGCAGGCACGATGATCTCCTTGACGAACAACTTCATGCCGTCCGCAAGGTTCTGGAGCCACCCGCCGATCCGGTATCCGACGTAGTATGGCCCGTAGAAGTCGAACATGCGGCCCATGAACTTACGGTCGATCCAGATGAAGTTGAGGACATTGACAAGGATGATGACGAACATGATGATCGCTTCGAGGACGATGGCGAAGACCGAGATGTTGCTGTGGGACGCCGCGAAGTTCCCGACATCGTCGAAGAAGTCACCGAGGCCTCCGGGGAGCCAGCTCCCCAGCCAGTACCAAAGGTGGTTGACGAGGTCGACGAGCCAGTGTATGATCCCGTAGCTGAATTCGTACAAGTTCATTGGATCGTCACCTGTCCGCCTCCCCGATGCACATGTCAAGGCCGCCCATGATTGCGACCACATCGGCCACTTTGTAGCCGACCAGCATGCGCTTCGCCGCGGAGACCGTCACAAAAATCGGGCTCCTGATCTTCAGCCGATACGGCCTGTCCGTGCCGTCCCCGACCACGTACATCATCCCTTCGCCACGTGGGTCTTCGACCCTCCCCAGGCCCGTCCCGATCGGGGCGTTCCTCGGTGCGAGCACCCTCCACTTCCCCTTGGGCATCCTCTGGAGGGCCTGTCTGATGATCTTGCAGCTCTCCAACATCTCCTCCATCCTGACGCAATACCGCGCATAGCAGTCCCCGTCTGGATGCGTGATGGGTTGGAAGTCGATCTCCGGGTAGGACTCGTAGGGCATGTCCTTCCTGAGGTCGTATCTGACCCCGCTCGCCCTGAGCGGCGGGCCGGTGACCCCGAGATTCATCGCGTCCTCCTTGGTGAGCACGCCCACGCCGACGTTCCTCATCATGAAGACCTTGGACCCCTCGTACAGGTCGTAGTACTCCCGGATCTTCTTCTCCATGTAGTCGCACGCGCGCAAGGAGTCGCGCTCGAAGTCCGGCGGGACGTCGTGGGCGACCCCGCCGATCCTGCAGAAGTTGTAGGTGATCCTGGATCCGGTTAGCGACTGGAGGAGGTCTATGAAGATCTCCCTGTCCCGCATCGCGTAGATGAACCCGATCATCATCCCCAGGTCCGCGGCGTACGCCGCGAGCCACATCAGGTGGGACGCAATGCGCTGCATCTCGAGGGCCGCGACCCGCAAGTACTGCGCGCGCTCGGGCACCTCGATCCCCATCAGGTCCTCGACGGTCCGGCAGTAGAGGTGGTTCCAGCTAAGGGACGCCCCGTAGCACAGCCTGTCGGCGATAGGCAGGATCTGCGTGTACGTCCGATTCTCGCAGATCTTCTCGATGCCCCGGTGAAGGTACCCCACCTCCGGCTCGGCGTCGGTGATGGTCTCCCCGTCGACCTTGATCCTCAGGTTCCAGAGCCCGTGGGTCATCGGGTGCTGGGGGCCCATGTTGATCCACATCTCGGCCATTCAGGGCCCCTCCTTGTACTCCTTCCGGAGCGGGTGGTACATGAAGTCCTTCGGCAGGAGTATCCGCTCCAGCTTCGGGTGGTTGTTGAACCCGATGCCCATGAGGTCGAACGCCTCGCGCTCCTGCCAGTTCGCCCCGCCCCAGATGGCCGACACGGAGTCCACCGTCGGGTCGTCCTTCGGAGTCGATGTGATGAGCTCGAGGAGCATGCACGAGCCGTAGCATGCGATGTGATAGACCAGCTCGAACCTGTCGGCGTACTCGATGGCGGATATCATCGAGATGTGCTCGAACCCCAGCCGGTCCCTGAGGAGCTTGCACGCCCTGAACAGGTCCCTCCGGTCGATCTTCGCGCGGAGCACGCCAGCCCCGACCTTCTGGAAGTCCTTGACCGTGGTCGGGAAGGAGTCGATGACGGTGCGTATGACCCTCTCGTCAGCCTCGCCGTCGACCTTCATTGGCGCCCGCTCGATGCCCTCTCCCGGGGCACCCCGCCTGCTACCTGCCATTCTGTGGTTCTCCCCTAACGCTATCTCCCCGTCAGCAGCCCCTTCTTGTTCTCTTTGATGAGCTTCTGGAGCTTGAGAAAGCCGTCTATGAGCGCCTCCGGACGCGCCGGACAGCCTGGGATGTAGATGTCCACGGGTATGAACTGGTCAACTCCTGGAACAATGCTGTAACTGTTGTAGAACGGGCCCCCGGAGATCGCGCACTCGCCCATCGCGATCACCCACTTCGGCTCAGGCATCTGGTCGTACAGTCTCCTGAGAGCCGGCTTGAGCTTCTTGCTGACGGGGCCGTTCACAAGGAGGACGTCGCACTGCCTCGGGGTCGAACGGTAGATGACCCCGAACCGCTGCGCGTCGAACCTCGGGGCCGACGCGACGGCCATCTCCAGTGCGCAGCACATGATTCCGAAGTGCAGCGGGTAGATGGAGTTCCTGGTCGCCCAGTTGAAGAAGTCTTTGGTCAGGAAGTCCAGACCCCTCCCGACCGCTGACCGTCTGAGGATGCCCTCCATGACGCTGTCGGACCACTTGAGGAAGTCCTTTGACCGGAAGGCGATCGCCTGCCCGAGGGACGGACCCTCGTCCTTCCCGGTCATATCCAGATGACCTCCTCCTTCTTCAGAGCGTACGTCACACCCACGAGGAGTACGCCGAGGAACATGAACAGGTAGACTTTGGCCAGGTCGCTCAAATCGGAGAACACCAACGCCCATAGCATGACGAACACGGTGACGAGGTCGAACGCCACAAACATAATCGCATACATATAATATTGGAAGTGGAACTGGATCTGGGCCTCGCCGATGGGCACCTCGCCGCACTCGTAGGTGGTCTGTCCGCGCGGGTCGTTCTTGTCGGTCCTGAAGTACCTGGAGAGGAAGAATGCGAGGACCGGGAATAGCAGGGCTATGATCGCGAAAATCGCGACACCCATGTATTCCTCTGAAAGCATTGGTCGGGGATTTGCTATAGGGTATAAAGTGTTTTTCTGTGGCCCGCCTTCGAAATGCGTTAGTCAGTGTCGAATGTTTTGCGAATCATGTAATCAGGACGCACGGTAGCTTCGAGCACGGCCCTGTGCTGATGGCAACGTGTTCTCCCGGGCAATCTACGAACGAGGGGCGCAATATCCATGCAGATGCCGCGGTGTAATCGAACATCCTTTTATACGACGCCCAAGTTGTGCACCAGCGATGAGTTCGCCGGACCTGGTCCTTCTGCATCCACCTAGCGTCATGGATTTCAGGAAGAGGACCCTCCTTCTGGGCCCGGTGAGCGACCTGATCCCATCCACACCCGTCTTCGAGATGTACCCGGTGGGTTTCGTGACGATGGCATCGCATCTCGAGTCCAAGGACCTCGAGGTCCGCATAGCCAACATCGCCTCGCGCATGCTTGGCTCCGACGGGTTCGACCCCGACAGGTTTGTGAGATCCCTGGATGCCCGCATGTTCGGAATCGACCTCCACTGGATGCCGCATGTCCAGGGAGCGCTTGAGCTCGCAAGGATGGTGAGGAAGCACCATCCCGACACCCCTATCGTTCTCGGCGGGTTCAGCGCCTCCTACTACCACGAGGAGTTGATCAGGACCCGCCCTGAGATCGACTACGTCCTGCGGGGGGACTCGACGGAGAGGCCGATGGAGCAGCTTCTCCTGGCAGCGGCTTCGGGCCGGTCTCCCGAGGAGGTGCCCAATCTCACCTGGAGAGAGAACGGCAAGGTAAGAATCAACCCGCTCAGCCATGTCCCCGAGCATCTGGACGACATCGAGATTGACTACGGCCTGCTCGTGCGGAAGGTCCTGCGGTACCGTGACCTCCAAGGCCACTTGCCATACAGCAATTGGAAGTCGAACCCCATGTCCATCGCTGTCTCTGTCCGGGGCTGCGTCCACAACTGCATCAACTGCGCAGGCTCTTGCGACTCCTTCGCGAAGAACTTCGGGAGGAAGAAGCCTGCATTCAGATCACCGGAGCAGCTCGCCGAGGACGTGGACCGGGCGGAGGACTACCTGAAAGGCGCGACATTCTTGGTCGGAGACATCAGACAAGCGGGCAAAGACTACGCGTCTCGCTTCCTCGCCGAGCTCAAGAAGCGCAAGGTCAGAAACGAGCTGGTCCTCGAGCTCTTTGCGCCTTCCGACAAAGAGTTCGCATCCGAGGTCGCCAGGAGCGTCGAGAACTTCAACATACAGATCTCCCCGGAGACCCACGACGAGACAGTCAGGGCGGCCCAGGGGAAGCACTACACGAACGCCGCGCTGGAGAAGACCGCAGAGACGATGCTCAATGCCGGGTGCGGCCGGTTCGACATGTTCTACATGATCGGCCTCCCGAAGCAGACCCAGGAATCCGTCGATGGGACCGTGAGGTACGCTGAGGGGCTCTACGGGAGGTTCAAGGGGAAGCGGCTCTTCCCGTTTATCAGCCCGCTCGCGCCGTTCCTGGACCCCGGTGGGAACGCGTTCGAGGAGCCGGAGAAGCACGGGTACAGGCTGTTCGCGAAAGGACTGGAGGACCACGCGCGGCTCGCAATGATGCCCTCCTGGAAGCACGTGCTCAACTACGAGACGAAGTGGCTGACCAGGTCCCAGATCGCTGAGTCGACCTACTCCGCCGGTCTGGGGCTCAACGCGGTCAAGAGGAGCATGGGGCTGATCTCCGAGGAGGTAGCCTCTCGGACCGAGGCTCGGATCCTCGCTGCCAGGGAACTGATGGGCAAGATCGATTCGATGGTGGCGAAGGGAACCGCCTCCGAGGAGGACATGGCGGCGCTCAGGGATGAAGCGAATGGCCTGAGCGAGTCGACCGTGTGCGAGAAGGAGGAGCTTGACTGGTCCGACTCGTCCATGTACTCGAGCATCCCGAGGATGATCTCGTCCCTCATCCGGCGCAGATAGACCGCCATCTTATAATCGCCCCACCGTCATCGGGAGGCCACATGATCGTAGGAATCTACGGATACCAGGACTCGGGGAAGACCAGCACCGTCGAGAAGCTCGTCTCCGCCCTGGCGAAGAAGGGGTACGCCGTGGCCTCTGTCAAGCACTCACCGCACAAGAAGAGCGTCGACTGCGAGGGCAAGGACACCTGGAGGCACTGGAAGGCCGGGAGCGACCCCGTCGTGTTCTCGTCCAATGTCGAGACCGCGGTGATCAAGCACTCGAGGATGCCTGCGGACGCCATCGCCGCTATGCTCCGCTCGGAGTTCGACCCCGACGTGATCATCATTGAAGGGTTCAAGGAGGGCGAGTTCCCCAAGGTAGCCATCGGCAATGTCGCTCCCCGGAAAGGCACGGTCCTGGTCAACCCGCGACTTGAGAAGCTCGTGGAGTACGTCGAGAAGGAGGTCGCAGTCGAGAGGACCCTTGCGAAGCTGCCCTGCCTCGACTGCGGCAAGTGCGGCCTCGACTGCGAATCCCTGGCGAGGGCCATAGTCGAGGGGCAGAGGTCGCTCGCGGACTGCGCCGAGCTGTCGGGCATACGGGTGGACATCAGGGTGAACGGCAGGAGCGTCCCGACTGGGAGGTTCGTGTCGAACCTGGTCGACAGCACCATCCGGGGGATGCTCGGAAGCCTCAAGGGGTACGAGCCCGGGGGCAAGGTTGAAATCCGTCTCCTGGGCAGGGAGGCAAAGCCGAGGAAGCTCCACAAGAAATGATGCCAGCGTGACCAGAAAAGGGTGCATTGCGCTAGGTTTATCAACATCCAAGGCATCATGAAGCAACAGGGGAGTTGGAACATCGTCCCGCCGGAGAACCGGCTGGAACTTGCTTGGGATTCCTGTGATAATATGAGGAAGATCAACGAGATCGAGAAGGACCTGTACGCGTGCCTGCAATGTGGATACTGCAGGGAGACCTGCCCGGTCTACAAGAGGCTGGGCTGGGAATCGTCCACGCCCAGGGGGAAGGTCTACTATCTGAAGCAGATCGCCGGCAAGACGCCCATGGACAGGCTCCTGAGAAGGAACCCTAAGATCACTCCCGAGTTCGTCGAGAGGGTCTTCCAGTGCACCTCGTGCGCGGCGTGCGAGCACCAGTGCCATGTAGAGATCGAGTTCCCGAAGCTCTGGGAGGAGGTCAAGGAATGGCTCATCTCGGAGGGGTACGGACCCCCGGAGGCCCACCTGAAGATCAAGGAGCGCGTCCAGTCCAAGAGGAATCCGTACGATGAGCCCAAGGAGAAGCGGCCAGCATGGCTCCCCCAGGACATCAAGCTCTCGCCCAACCCCGAGGTGGTCTTCTTCACGGGCTGCACAGAGGCATACAGGATGCAGCCCCTAGCTGCGGCAACTGCGAAGCTCCTCGACAAGGCCGGGGTGAAGTTCAACATACTAGGGGAGGACGAGTGGTGTTGCGGATCGCCCCTTCTCAGGACCGGCCAGAAAGGGGTCGTGAGGGATGAGCTGGCGCCGCACAATGTCCGCGAGATGGAGAGGCGCGGATGGAAAGCCATGGTCACCGCGTGCGCAGGATGCTACAACACCATGCGAGGAGATTATCCGAAACTCGTGGGCAACCCGCCGTACAAACTCTATCACATCTCGGAGTACCTCGAGAAGCTGATCAAAGATGGCAAGCTCAAGTTCACAAAGGAGTACAAGAAGAAGGTCGCGTACCACGACCCATGCCACCTCGGAAGGCACGCGAAGGTATACGACGCCCCCAGGAACGTTCTCAAGGCGATCCCTGGCCTTCAGCTCATCCAGATCAAGGAGGAGCGCGAGGATTCCCAGTGCTGCGGCGCAGGCGGAGGGTTCAAGTCGGCGTTCAACGACCTCGCGGAGGACATCGCCGCCGAGCGCGTGAAGCAGTTCGTCAAGGCAGGCGCGGATGTCATCGCGACTTCGTGCCCGTTCTGCCAGGTGAATCTTAATGCGGGCGCCAAGAAGGCAGGACTCGACATCAAGACGATGGATGTCGTGCAGATAGCCCTGCAGGCGACGTGATCCACCTGGTCTGATACCGCCATCTTTCTCTGCTGGAGAAACTGCGGCACAGGTCCTTTCTCAGATTCCCGTCCAGGGGACGCCCTTGTGGGCGCTCATGACGATCTGCGTGTCGGTCTCCCTGATGCCGTCCATCTTCAGGAAGGAGTCGATGAACTCCTGAAGCTCGGTCATGCCCACGAACAGCGCGACGACCAGAAGGTCGTACTCACCTGTGACCCTGTAGACCGCGACCACGCGGTTGTGGTTCGTCAGGTGCTCGACCACCTTGTCCAGCTTGTCGGTGACGGTCTTCACATGGATGTAGGCCTTCACCGTGTTCTCGATGAGCCTGTAGTCGATGTGTATCGAGAACCGCATGATGATGCCCTTCTCGATCAGGTTCTTGATGCGCCTCCTAACCGTCGCCTCCGTGACGTTGAGCTTCTTGGCGATCTCGGAGTTGCTCATGCGGGCGTTGTCCCTGAGCTCGCAGAGTATCTTGATGTCCGTCCTGTCTATCGGGAGCATCTTGAGGTCGAGGCCCTTCCATCGCTCGTACAGCTCGCAAGGCATCTCGGGCATTGTGGTCGATGTCATCTCTTGTCCCGCCTATTCCCAATATGGAGGTCATACTTAGGCTTAACGGAATCCATACAAAAAGGCGGCCCATTCGAATCCGTTTCGATTCGATTCCCGCCGGGCGCGACGATTAGAAACAAGAATTCCGCCGAATTGTCGTCAGGTCCCGTAGCGCCTCTTCCTAAGCTGGTAGGCCCTCACAGCCCTCAGGAAGTCGATCTTCCTGAACCCAGGCCAGTACACATCGGAGAAGTACAGTTCCGAATACGCCAGCTGCCACAGGAGGAAGTTGGAGATGCGCTCCTCCCCCGAGGTCCTGAGGATGAGATCGGGGTCGGGCATGTCCTTGGTGTAAAGGTACTCCGAGAAGGTCTTTTCAGATATCGAGTCGAGGCTCAGGTTCCCCTCCTTCACCGCCTTCGCGATGTCCCTGATCGCGTGCATGATCTCCTCGCGGCCGCCGTACCCGACCGCGATGTTGAAGAAGTAGTCGTTGTAGTCCTTTGTGCGGTCCTCGGCGTTCTGGATGGCCTTCTTCAGCGCGTCCGGGAGGATCTCCTTCTGGCCAAGCACCTTGACCTTGATCTTGTGCTTGTGGACCCGCTCGTCCTCAGCGAGCTTGTTGAAGTTCTCGACGAACATGCGCATCAGGTCCTCGACCTCCTCTTTCTCCCGACCCACGTTCTCCGTCGAGAATGCGTAGACTGTTAGCATCTTGACCCCGATCTCCAGGCACCACTCGAGGATGTCCTCCAGCTTTCTCCTCCCGCGCTCGTGTCCCTCCGAGATGACGAGGCCGAACTCCTTCGCGTAGCGCCTGTTGCCGTCCATGATGATAGCAACATGATGAGGGACCGGTCTGGAGAGCACCTCCTTCATGAGCCGCTTCTCGTAGGTCACGTATGCCGTCGAGGATATCGCCCTGGTGATGTCTCCCGCCATGTCAGCAGCCGCTTCGGCAACCCAATGTGGGAAGCGGATTTAAAGGTTGAGAGGCTAGGTATGCTTGAAGTCCTCTGGGAGGCCAGCACTGTAGAGCCCGAGGTCGAAGCACCCGATCGCCGCGAGGGCGCCTATGCTCCCCCGCCTGCCCGTTATCTCCAGAATCTCGACGCCCGATTCCTTCGCGTGGTGCTCGGCGTCGTGGATCGACAGGATGTTCGACTTCGCGCCGACGCCGTACTTGGTGAGTTTGGGGGGAACGGTCAAGCCCTGATAGACCGCCATGGATGTCTGGTCCGAGAAGGTGTTCTTGGCGACGAAGTCCTTGGACCAATCGACGGCCTTCTTAACATCCTCCGGTCGAACGGCGAAGGAGATCGCGGTCGCAGCGCAATTCGTGGTCTTCTGGGGCGCGTGCGGGTTGAGCTGGACGATCTTGTGAGACAGGAACAGTCCGTGCGGCATGCCCCGGGCAAGGTTCAGGCCGAGCACCCAAGTCGCCCCCTTCTCCTTCGTGTCCGTGTCGTCAATCCCGATCATGAGCCTGTGGTGGACGGGGGTCGTTATCCGGATCTCCACCTTGCGGCTCCCGCCTACCTCTTCATCGCTGAGGTACTCTGCCTTCTCGACGCCCTGCGCTTGTGGGAGGCACGCTCCGACGCCGACGCTCGCCCCCGCGAGCCCTATCCAGACGGTCTCGACCTTCCCATTTCTGATCGTAACGGATCTGAGCGCCTGCCCTCCGGTCTCCCTCGAAGCCGACCCGAACCTCACCTCGCCCTCCCCTATCCTCGCGTCCATGATGAGGGTCGTCCCCTGGACCTCGACGTGCTCGACCACGCCCCGGGCCCGCAGTCTGTTCACCGCATCCCATTCGACGGGTCCTTGGGCGCAGCACTCCTCATAGATCTTGGCCCGCCCAGACTTCTCGTCCACCAGGGTGATGAGGCGCTTGGAGAAGAGCGTGCCATGTCGTTGCCTGACGTCGTCCGGAGTGAGCGAGGTTACCATGCGATATCAGACTTCCAACGACTCGCCCGGCTTAAGGATGACGACCTTCGCCTTGGACTGCTTCCTCGTGAGGCTCTCGAACAGCTTCGGGTCCGCGTCGATGACCGGGAACGTCCCGTAGTGCATCGGGATCACGATCTTCGGCCGTATGAGCTTCACCGCGGCGGCGGCCTGGACCGGGCCCATGGTGAAGAAGTCACCAATCGGCAACATCGCGACCTGCGGCTTGAACAGGTCCCCGATGAGCTTCATGTCGCTGAACAGGCTCGTATCGCCTGCGTGATACACTGGCTTCCCAGTGTCGATCACCATGCCCACGGGGCAGGCAGTCGAGAACTCCATGCCCCCGGACTCGATTGACGATGAGTGAATCGCGGGGACGAGCGTGATGCTCGTCTCGTTCACCCTGGCCGTCCCACCGACGTTGAAGCCGACAGTCTTCGCACCAGACTTGGCCAGGTAATTGGATATCTCGAGGATCGATGCTACCGTCGCGCCCGTGCGCTTCGCGATCGCCGCAGCGTCTCCGAGGTGGTCCCCGTGGCCGTGGGTCACGCAGACGATGTCGCAATCGACCTTATCGGGCGTGATCGCCGCCTTCGGATTGCCCGTCAGGAAGGGGTCTATCAGCACCTTGTTCCTTCCCTCGATCAGAAACGCAGAATGACCGTACCACGTTATTCTCGTACGAACCAGCTCCGCGCAGCGCCAGAAGGTTTGGAGGATATTTCTTGCTTTGGCTCGCTGAGCAGGTTCAGGGCAGCCGCCTAGCCAGATGCCTGGCGGGAAGGTCGTGCAGGTTTAGTGCCTTGAGCCCCTCGGACTCGAAGATGAGCCACCGTCCCTTGATCCCCACGAGGTCTCCTCGGTGAGAGCCCCAGAGGTCGATTAGCCTGGGGGCGTCCCGGAGCGGGAGGTCGACCGGATACTTGTCGAGCCACCTCAGCGATTCAGGGTTCAACTGGTATCTCTCGCCGAGAGAAGCCCGAAGGGCCTCGAACCGCTCCTCGACCCCCTTCGCATTGACCGGCCTGGAGAGGCTCTTGAGGAGAAGCTCCTGCCGGTGGGATTGTGGGATCCTCATCCGGTCCGAGATGTCCTTCTCGGCCTCCCTCGCCTTCTTCCTCGTCGGCCACTTCCCGATGATGGAGAACGCGTCCGCCCCCTGCTCGATGAGCCTCTGCTCAATCCGCCGTGTTGAGCTCATGCCTATCTTCATACGTGTATCATAGAAGGCAACGTAGAGCACGTGCTCGCGCCGGCAGAATTCGAGGTTGCAGACTTCCCCGTCGCATTTTGGCTCAAAGATGCATTCCTGGAACGGAATGAAGACCTGTCCCGCGCATTCCGGGCATTGGTTGAACCGCGACACCGGGGAGGTCTTCGGACAGGGAATGTATTCCCCGCTGTCGTCGAAGAGGCCGACGCACGTCTTCTTCCTGCTGACGGAGAACCTGACATAGCTCAGGTCGAACTCGGAGACCTCGGAGCTGCCGGAATCGAAGCAGACGAGGTGAGGATCGAAGCCTTCCCAGTGGAAGTCGATGGCGTGGGACGTGAACTTGTCCTGCAGCTGCTCCACAAGAAGCTGATCGGCTCGGACGAACATGCGAGATGCACAGAGGTCGTCCAATGGATATTAAGTGTTTATGTGCCAGAACGAATATGGTACAACGAAACGGTCACTCTTCCGGGGGAAGCTCTTGGGGCGGGGGGGTCTCCTCCGGCTCCGGGGGCTTCTCCTCGGGCTTCTTTGGCCTCTCCTCGGGGAACTCTGAGAGATCAACCTCGATCCTTGAAAGGTACTTCGGGGGGATCTCGGTCGTCAGATAGACCGTCTTGCCGGCCTTCTGGATGATTATGCTGTCTTGGGAGGCGGCTCGGGCGTCGACCTCCAGTATGACCGGGGTAGGAGTCCTCACCCTGCCAGCGTTGACCGCGTCGCCGATGCCCCTGCTGAGGTGGACCATCTTTCGGTCCGACGGCTTCAGGCCGGTCTCAAGAACGATGTCGACCTCCTCCACGGTCGTTGGGTAGTAGAGCTTGTCCGGGGTCCCGCCCGCGGGCAGGTCGAGGTCGACCTCGAACGAGTGAGCGTAGGTCGCCCGTATCTTCCCGTCCCTGAACTCGTACCTCCCCTTGTTGTCCGTCTCTATGATCGCGACAACGTGGTGCGGCCTGAGCCAATGGTACCTCTTCTGCTTCCTCTGGAGCGCGTTGACGAAGTCGCGGAGGTCGACGAACCCGTGGCTGTCCATCTTCAGGTCGAACCTGTCCGGGAAGTGTCTGAGGACACCCGCCATCGTCCGGCTTAGCCTGTCGAGTTCCTCGGTGTTCATTAGGAACCTCCCCTCCTCGCCGCAGACGGGGCAGATCTCCGCTCTGAAATAGCCGTGCTCCCTGCACTCCCTGAGCATGAGAAATACCTGTGTTCCCGGGTTATGGCTGTGTCCGATAAAAGCTTTCTCCTACGCCAGATGGCCCGATTGCGGCGTGTCTGGCTTCAATCAGAATTGATAACGCGGGCGCCGCCGCTATCCAGCTCGGAGTGTCGGAAAGGAAAGGGTTTTGAGGGGCGTTTCCTGCCCTCGGTCGGTTTCATGCGGCTGGTGTCTGCTCGTTGGGCGAGATCACTGGAGGTCTCGTGATCCAGGCGATTATGAAGGCCAACAGGGATCCTACCGCTGTCCCAATGAAGACCCATTCGAATCCACCCTTTATGTATGCGGGCATCATCGCGCCAGTGACCCCTCCAACGGAGTAGGCCGTGAAGACCACTCCATAGTTCGAGCCATAGAACTTCGTTCCGAAGTATTCCGCAGTTATCGGCGGGAACAGGGCGAAGTTGCCTCCGAAGCAGAACCCTTCCAACGAGACGAACGCCGTCACGCCGACAAACTGCGCGGTCTGGTCAGTCGGCTTGCTCAGAACGAACGCTGCCGCCCCGAACAGTATGATCGACTGCGTAAGGAACATCATCTTCATCGACTTGGTCCGCCCGAGCTTGTCCGAGATGAATCCCCAGATGACCCTTCCTGCCCCGTTGAACAGTGCCAGAACGCCCGTCATAAGGGCAACGTTCGCCGCGGTCGTGACGAGAACGTCTTGAGTATCCGAGTCGAAACCTGGATTCGCGTTAGCGTAGATGTTCTCCATGTTCTGAGCGAAGTTTGAGACATTTCCAATCATCATGAGTCCACATGTCGCCGACAGAATGAACATCGCCCAGATGAGCCAATAGCTCTTGGATCGGATCATCTCACGGGTCCTGAACTGCTTCTTGGCAGTGCTGCCCGCACCCTGTTGCGGCGGAGTCCAGCCAGCCGGACAGTAGTTGGTTGGCGGGTCGCAAAGCAACTGCGCGCCAGCGAGCACCATCGCCAGGAAGATAATCCCCAGGTAGAGATACGCTTCGTCAAGGCCGAGGTATGGCGATGAGCCGACAATCAATGTGCCGATTTGGGCGAAGATGAAAGTCCCAGCGCCGAAGCCAGCGACCGCAATTCCTGCGATGAGCCCCCTCTTGTCGGGGAACCATTTCACGCAGCAAGATAGCGGGCAGCTGTAGCCGATGCCAACGCCTGCGCCCAGCAACGCGTAGCTCACGTACATCAGTCCAAGATTCTCGAAGAACATCGAAGACAGGACGTAGCCCGCGGCATATATCACGGCAGCCAGCATGCCAATCTGCCTCGGCCCTCTTCGGTCCTGCAATAGGCCTCCAACACTTACAAACAAGCCGAAGCCAGCTAGGCTCACGGCAAAAATGCCGAGAACCTGCGGCGACTTGGCAGGCTCGTCCAGGTAATACGCCAACGGCTTGTTGAATATCGACCACGCATAGATGCAGCCCAGCGCGAGTTGCATGAGCAGCGCGCCGACGACTCTTATCCATCTGTTAGGCAGTTTCTGTTGACTTGCTCCTCCCATTCTACCCTCTCCCGGCTATTGGATGAACCTCACGCTGCCCGTCGCCAGGTCGTACATGGCCCCGGCCATCTGAAGGCTCCCTTTGTTTACGGCGCTGGCAATCGGCAGGCTGTTGTCCTCGATCACTCTCATCTGAAGCCTCACGTTGCTCTCCGCTATCGCGTCAACGTCCTTGGCCCTGTCCGCTGGTATCCGGTCCCTCGCGCGCTCGATCTCGCGCATTACCTTGTCGAGGCCATCCGGAGCCTTCCCGTCCAGCGCAGCCCTTATCGCCCCACAGCCCGTGTGGCCGAGAACTAGAACCATCCGCACATGAAGGTGCTCGACTGCGTACTCGATGCTTCCGAGCACGAACGGGTCCGACGCGCAGTTGCCGACGTCCCTCACGACGAACGCGTCGCCCATGGACAGGTTGAAGATCCTGTTCGGGTCGACCCTCGAATCCGAGCAGGAGAGTATCGCAACAAACGGCTCCTGGGCCTTCGTATTGAGCCTGGCGAGGAGCGCTGGGTCTACCGCCTTGCGGAACAGGGCGTTGCCATCCATCAGCCTCTGTCTGGCATCCGGCCCGTTCAACTCTAGCGCCCCCTCACATCGATAACATGGAATTGTTGGAAGGGGGATGCCCCCCTCCTAGAAAAGGATATTGGTTTGCTCAGTCCTCGAGCGTGGACGTGTCCCCGATCGGAAGGCCGAGCTCCTTCGCCCTCAGGAGCCTTCTCATTATCTTCCCGGACCTGGTCTTCGGGAGGGTCTTCACGACCTCGATCTCCCTCGGGTAGGCATGCCCCGCGAGCTTGGTCTTGACGAACTTCTGGATGTCCTCCTTTAGCTTGTCGGATTCTGTGTATCCTGGCGCGAGCACGATGAACGCCTTGATGATGTTGCCCCGGAGCTGGTCAGGCTTTCCTATGACCCCAGCCTCCGCGATGGCCTCGTGCTCTATCAGGGCGCTCTCCACCTCGAACGGCCCGACGCGCTCGCCAGCGGTCTTGATGACGTCATCCGCGCGACCCACATACCAGAAGTAGCCGTCCTTGTCGATCTGCGCGGTGTCGCCGGTGTAGTACCACCCGTTCCTGAAGTACTCGTTGTACCTCGCAGGGTTCTTCCATATCTGCCTCATCATGGACGGCCAGCCAGGCCTGATCGCCAGGTTGCCCTCCTCGCCCTGTGCGAGCACAGTCCCCTTCTCGTCGATGACCGCCGCCTCTATCCCAGGCTGCGGCTTGCCCATCGAGCCCGGCTTGATCGGCATCTCGGGGAAGTTCGTGATGAGTATGCTCCCCGTCTCCGTCTGCCACCAGGTGTCGTGGAACGGCTTGTTGTCGAAGACCTCCTGAGCCCACTTGACTCCCTCGGGGTTCAGCGGCTCGCCAACGCAGTAGAGCGCTCTTAGGCTCGACAGATCGTATTTCCTCGGTGTGTCATCTCCCTTGGCCATCAGCATCCTGACGGCGGTTGGGGCTGTGTACCAGATAGTGATCTTGTAGTTCTGGATCGTCTTGTACCACCTGTCCGGGTCGAACCTCCCTCCGAGACCGACCTGAGTGGTACCGTTCGACCACGGTCCGAGCACGCCATAGACAACACCTGTGACCCATCCAAGGTCCGCACCGCACCAGTATACGTCCTCCTCGTGAACGTCGAGGACCCAGTATGTCGTCAGATGGGCCTCGACGATGCCCTTGTGGGCATGTACGACGCCTTTAGGCTTGCCGGTCGTGCCCGAGGTGTACAGCATGTACATGAATTCCTCAGGGTCCATCGGGACACTGTCGAACTTGTCCGATGCGGTCGCCATCTCCTTGTCCCAGCTGACCTCGTCTGAGCTGACGTTCTCGCCGACCACAATCATGTGTTTGAGTTCCGGAAGCTGGTTCTTCACCTCGTAGACCCTCCTCTTCAGATCGCCATCTGTTATGAGGGCTACAGCGCCGCTGTCCAACAGCCTGTCCTTGATCGCGTCAGGGCCGAACGCCGGGAACATCGGGCTGGCGATCACGCCGTACTTTATGGCGCCCAAGAACCCGACATAGAGTTCGGGGGATCTCTGTAGGAAGAAGAAGACCCTCTCCTGCCTCTTGATTCCTAGCTTCTTCAACAGGTTCGCAAACTTGTTGGTCTGCTCGTACAGCTGCTGGAAGGTAAGTCTCGTCGCATGCCCTTCGCCGTCATCGTAGATGAGCGCGACCTTGTTCTTCCTCGGTCCCTTTACATGCCTGTCGACGGCGTTGTACGCAGCGTTGAGTTTCCCACCCGGGAACCAATCGACCATCTTGTCCGCGTCAGACCACTTGAAAGTCTTCCTGAGCTGCTCATAGTTCTGGAGATTCGGTTTCAGCCTGAGTTTCGCGGGGTCCTTGACCACAAGCTCCCCGTGAATGAGTTCGGTGCTCTTCTCTGCCATTGGTTCACATCCTGACTTTGACAACACATTCTTCTCAAAACCTGCGTTCGCGGGCCGTCGTGAGCCTCGTCGCAAGAGCCCCCGAGTTCGGTTTCTGCCGAACCGCATCCCTGAGGGGGCTATAATGCTTTTCGATGCGACCATGCCGATTCCTAGCACGCTCAAGGGGAGCGGTCGCGCCCGTGTTATCCATGTGCGACGAGTTTCGACACAGTTCGACAGATATCGACCCGCCGGAGATTGATGACTAGCAGTGATTTGTCGGCGTTGTGAAGCGCTCAGTCCTTCCAGTTGTGGTGGATCTTCGCCGCGTGGACCGTGTTTTTCATCAGCATCGTGATTGTCATCGGGCCCACTCCTCCTGGCACGGGCGTGATGGCCTTCGCCTTCAGGCTGACCTGATCGAAATCCACATCCCCGACAAGCCTTGTGCCACTTTTCTTCGTGGCGTCCGGGATTCTGTTGACGCCGACGTCGATCACGACCACCCCTTCCTTGACCATGTCGGCGGTGACGAACTTCGGTCTCCCGATTGCGGCGATGAGGATGTCGGCCTGTCTTGTCAGCTCGGGTATGTTCTTGGTCCTCGAATGACAAATGGTCACGGTCGCGTCGGCTCCTTTCTCCTTCTGAATCAGGATGCAAGATACCGGCTTTCCGACGATGTTGCTCCTGCCTAGCACGACGACGTGCTTTCCCGCGGGGTCGTTGCCGCTACGGATCAGAAGCTCCTGAACGCCGTGGGGGGTGCAAGGCAGATAGCAGTCCGCGCCAATCACCATCTTGCCGACGTTCATCGGATGGAAGCCGTCAACGTCCTTGCTGGGGTCAATCCTCAGGAGGACCTTCTCCTCGTTGATGTGCTTGGGGAGCGGGACCTGCACAAGCAGGCCGTCAAACTTCGGGTCCTGATTGTACTTGTCGACAAGCTTGAGAAGCTCCAACTCCGTCGTGGACGCCGGCAGCCTGACCGTCTCGGAGCAGATGCCCATATCGTTGCAGGCCTCTCCCTTCTTCCTGACGTAGACCTGCGAAGCTGGATCTTCACCGACGATGATGACTGCGAGCCCGGGCTCGATGCCCTTCGCCTTCATCTTGTCGACCTCGGCCTTGATCTCCTTGCGGATCTCCTTCGCGATTTCGTCGCCGCTGATGATCTGAGCGACCATGCTGAACCCCTCCAGAAACGGGATGTCGATTCCGTACTTAAGAGTTCTTGGAATTCGCTTGCAGGTAGAGCCCGTCACGCGTCGCAATGGCTTGAGTGCATCACTGAGACAGCTAGGAACACCGCACCGGCTTTCCCCACAAACGAGAAGCGGACACGCTCGAGACGATTTGCGACCTATTTCTGACCCGATTCGCGGGTTTCGTCGGATTCTAGAAAAAGCTAACTAGGTGCGCATAATACCCCCCTAAAAGGAGGTCAATCAGATGGCCATGAAGCCCGACATCGAAATTGCGCAGGAAGCGAAGGTGCAACACATCGAGAAGATCGCCGAGAAGGTCGGCCTCTCTCGGGAGGACCTAGAGTTCTATGGCAAGTACAAGGCGAAAGTGCCATTGAACGTCCTGAAGAAGTTCGACAATAACAAGGACGGCAAGTTGATCTTCGTGACCGCCATCACCGCGACGAAAGCGGGCGAGGGCAAGACCGTGACCTCCATCGGCCTGTGCCAGGCCATGGGAGTGCTCGGGAAGAAGGTCATGCTCTCGCTCAGAGAGCCGTCGCTGGGCCCGACGTTCGGGATCAAGGGAGGCGCGACTGGTGGTGGGTATTCCCAGGTGTACCCAATGTGGGACATCGATCTGCACTTCACCGGCGACATTCACGCCGTCGGCACTGCCCACAACCTGCTCTCCGCGCTCGTCGAGAACCATGTCACGAAGAAGAACCAGCTCAACATCGACCCGACCAGGATCGTCCTGCGAAAGGTCATGGACATGAACGCCAGAGAGCTCAGAAACATAGTCGTCGGCCTCGGAGGGAGGAGCGAAGGAGGGGTCCCGCACGAGAGCGGTTTTGACATCACTGTAGCATCAGAGATCATGGCGATCCTCGCTCTGTCAAAGGACATGGCGGACCTGAGGCAGAGGCTGTCGAGGGTGGTCGTGGCGTACACGCAGAAGAGCGAGCCGATAACGGCTGACAAGCTGAAGGGCGTCGGATCAATGTGCCTGCTCCTCAAAGATGCCATCATGCCGAATCTCGTGCAGACACTCGAGGGCCAGCCGGCGTTCATCCACGGAGCCCCGTTTGCGAACATCGCTCACGGGAACAGCTCGATCATAGCGACGAAGTACGCGCTCAAGATGGCCGATTACGTCATCACTGAGGGCGGTTTCGCAGCGGACCTCGGAGGAGAGAAGTTCTATGACATCGTCTGCCGTATTGGAGGGCTGAAGCCAGATGTCACAGTTCTCGTCTCGAGCGTGCGGGCGCTGAAGATGCACGGCGGCATGGACGAGGACGAGATCGGAACACCGAACCTTCAGTATCTCGAGAAGGGGTTCGCGAACCTGGACAAGCACATAGAGAACATGAAGAAGTTCGGGGTGCCGGTGGTCGTCGCGCTCAACAGGTTCCCGACAGACAGCCAGGAGGAACTTGATCTGTGCAAGAAGCACTGCGACAAGATGGGCGTCCGCTCAGCGCACTCGCGAGTCTTCGCCGAGGGTGGGAAGGGCGGAGTCGAGCTCGCGAAAGCCGTCCTGGAAACCCTGGAGAAGGAGAAGGCCAACTTCAAGGTTCTGTACGACCAGAATCTGCCAATCAGGAAGAAGATCGAGGTCATCGCCAAAGAGATCTACGGTGCCGCCGGGGTTGTCTTTACGGGGACGGCGCCGGCAGATATCGCGGCCATCGAGAAGTCTGGGAACGACAAGCTCCCGATATGCATGGCGAAGACCCAGTTGTCAATCACCGATGACCCCAAGGTGAAGGGCGCGCCGAGGGATTGGACCCTGACGGTCAGAGAGGTCAGGCTATCCGCCGGGGCCGGGTTCATCGTCCCCTTGACAGGCAAGATGATGACCATTCCGGGGCTGCCAACCACCCCAGTCGCCGAGAAGATCAACATTGACGACAAGGGCTACATCACAGGTCTGAATTGAACGCCTGAATCTCCGGACCCCGCGGTCCGGAGCTCAAAACCTTTACTCATGGTCACGCGGGAGGATTCTTATCTCCCCGTTTCGAGGGAAAGGCATAAGAGTCTGACAACCACTGGACAGGGGAAAAGCGCGGACATGTCTGGCTCCGACCGGGGCGGTCGCTATGAAGGAAGTCCTGATAATAGGAGGGGGGCCCGCGGGTCTGACCGCGGCGAAGGCTCTTGCGGACAGAGGCACTGGCGTCGTTCTCGTCGAGCGCAAGGAGTCGCTAGGGGGCATGGCGAGAGAGCTCACGTGCAAGGGCATCGTTGAGTGCAGGAACTGCGGCGTCTGCTTTGCGATCGACCGCGCTGGAGACGCGATCAGGAACGCTAATTCCGAGGTGCTCCTCCTGTCCGAGATCTCGGCAATCGCGAGAGAAGGCGACCGATTCGTCGCGAAGATCAAGACCTCCCCTAGGTACGTCACGGACGACTGCACGGGCTGCGGAAAGTGCGTCGCGGTGTGCCCAGTCGAGGGAAAGGCGATCTTTCCGCCGACAGGGAGCGGTCAGCCCAGAACCTTCTGGATAGACAGGAACAAGTGCCTGCATTTCAAGAAGGCCAAGTGCGTCGCGTGCGCAGAGGCCTGCCCGACGAAGGCGATAGACTTCGAGGACCGCGCCACGAACGTGTCGAGGAAGGCGGATGCGGTGATCTATGCCACGGGCATAGACCCCATAGATGCATGCGAGACCTCGAGACTCGGCTGCGGGATACTGAAGGACGTCCTGTCGAGCGTGGATGCCGAGAGGATTCTGAACGAGAAGGGCCGCCTGATCCGACCTTCTGACGGCAAGCCACCGAAGAAGATCGCGGTCATGCAATGCGTCGGTTCCAGGACCGTGAAGCTCGGAGTTGAGTACTGCTCCAAGTTCTGCTGCAAGTACGCCACCAAGATCTCGCAGATGCTTCTCGATACCGACCCGGAGATCAACCTCGATTTCTACTTCATGGATCTGAGGACGCTGTACGAGCCGCAGGACGATTTCAAACTGTGGGCGAAGGAGAAGAAGACCGTCAAGCTCGTCCGCTCGATGCCCGCGACAGTGAACCTCGGCCAGAACGGGAAGCTCCTCGTGCGCGCGACCGGCGAGACGGACCTCGATGTCGCGGAGATCGAATACGACATGGTCATACTCTCAGTCGGGATGAGGGCCTCCGGTGCGTCATCCGAACTTGCCAAGGCCCTCGGCATCACCGTCGACAGCATGGGTTTCGCGAAGGCGACTCAGGAACTCGAGGACAGGGGCGTCTTCGTCGTCGGCGCAGTCGCCGAGCCGATGGACATTGAGGAGACGGCCGAGAGGGCGGTTGCTGCGGCCTCTAGGATCCAGAAGAAGGAGGGAGGCGCATGAAGGCCAAGATACAGGTCGTCCTATGCAAGTGCTGCTCGGAGGTTCCGGCGCTTCTGAACACCGACCGACTGGCGATGCTGGCGACCGACGCCGACATGGTCGCTTCGGTGAAGACGGTCGACGCGATCTGTGACGGCAAGAATCTGGCCGGAGTGGTCGGCGAGGCCAAGGAGAAGGAGGTCA